>ERZ773202.575-NODE-575-length-32828-cov-5.615568_pt1 | contig 32828 bp, 20 predicted proteins | sample MGYA00580998_ERZ773202 | MGnify/ENA primary metagenome ERZ773202 (study PRJEB29015, sample SAMEA2737803) | human gut metagenome | biome: human gut; feature: human-associated habitat; material: faeces | place: China | collected 2012 ...
CCAGAATATCTGATAACAGAAGCTCATTGCCATCCCAGTCCACATTTAACGGCTCATCAATGGACACCTCCATCTTGGTCTTGTTATTCCGTCTTAGATACATCAGGATCTCATTTTCGATACAGCGGGATGCATACGTCGCAAGTTTAATCTTCTTTTCCGGATTGAAGGTATTGATTGCCTTGATCAGTCCGATGGTTCCCGCAGAAAGGAGATCTTCTGTATCATAGTCCTGACATTGATATTTTTTTACCACATGAGCCACCAGGCGCATGTTATGTTCGATCAGCATATTTCTGGCGGTCTGGTCGCCTTCTTTGCAGCGTTTCAGGTACAGCTTTTCTTCTCCGTGGGATAGTGGTTTCGGAAAAGTCTTCAAAAAAAGCCACCCCGCATGTTCTTACTAACATATTATGCGAAGGCGGCTTGCCCGGTGCTATTTTTCTATTCATCCTCATCTGGTCCAAATAGGCTTTGACACATGGGCATTCATACCGGCTGCCAGAGAATGCTGAATATCCTCAGAAAACGCATTGGCGGTCATAGCAATGATCGGAATTGTCATTGCCAGTTCATGAGAACTTCTGCGGATTGCTTTTGTTGCCTCATAACCATTCATGACAGGCATCTGCAAATCCATCAGGATCATGTCATAATCCCCCGGGGCAGACTGTTCAAATGTCTCCAGAACTTTTTCACCATTTTCACAGATGATGCACTCTGCGCCCTCAATTTTTAACAGTTCCATCAAAATCTCTGCATTCAGCTCATTATCCTCCGCACACAGGAATCTCATTCCCTGAAGGATATTATCATCCTGTTCATCTATTTCTTCTTGTGCTGCCAAAGCAATTGTTCTCTCCTCTGCAATTCTCATATCTATGAGAACCTCAAAACAGCTTCCCTGTCCCAGTTCACTCTCCACATCAATGGTACCTCCCATTGCCTCAACCAGGTTCTTAGTAATCGCCATTCCAAGTCCGGTTCCCTGTATTTTGTTTGTAAGGGAACTTTCCGCACGGGTAAACGCATCAAAAATTGTATCCTTGAAATCTGCCGACATTCCCATACCATTATCACTAACTAAGAAACGGTACTTTGCATAGACAGATGACTTTGTCTCACATTCTTCTACCAGAAACTGAATTTTTCCACCTTCCTGCGTGTACTTCACTGCATTAGAAACCAAGTTGCTGAAAATCTGCATCAGATGAACCTGATCTCCGTTCACCCATTCGTGCCGGATGTTTTCTTTTATGATCGTAAGAGTCTGTTTTTTTTCATCTATCTGTGACTGAAATAAAGTATTAATTTCCTGTATAAAATTCAGAATGGAAAAATCATTGTATTTAAAAACTGTTTTTCCTGCTTCAATCTTACTCATATCCAGAACATCATTAATAATTCCTAACAGATGCTGTGATGAAATATCTATTTTATCTGCATACTCTATAACTTTTGCTTTATTACCTGCATCATGTCTGATCAAAGATGTGATACCAATGATTGCATTCATAGGTGTACGAATATCATGTGACATATTAGACAGGAAATCCGTTTTCGCCTTATTTGCATTTTCAGCTGTCTGTAAAGCCTCTGTTGCAACGTTCTTTGCCTTTTTCAGTTTTTGATTGACTACTTCCATTTCCTTCATTGTTTGTAAATGAAGTTCATTCTTTCTTTTTTCATATTCTGCTTTTTGATCTGCAAGACTAAGTCTGGAAATACTGTAGAATAATCCGGCAAAAAGTAAAAGTATAAAACCTGCCATGAGTATTGTTGTAAACAGCACCGTTTTCTGGTAATCCATCAGCACATTGTCAACAACTCCCTTTGCCACAATGCATACCAAAATGGTGTTGTTGCTTTCTATCGGGCAATACCCCAGATAATAGGGGTTCTGTTTTCCCAAAAGTGCAACTCCGGATTCTCTGTTATCAAACTTCTTTTTGAACAAATCAGCCTCTTCTTCTGTAATGGCCTGTTCCCCTTTTAAATGTTTTAACAAAGAATAATTACGCTGGTATTTATCACCACTCAGGTTCGTATACGTTATATTTCCGTCATCATCCAGCATGAACAAATATGCTTTCCCATCATAACCTTTCAGTTTTAACATGGAATCCAGTTTCGAATGATCATACACAGTTCCAATTGCCGTATAAGTTTCCCCATTGATCGTATATTCCTGACATGGAATCGCAACCAGATAACCGTCTTTTTTCTTCTGATCATAATCAAGACGCACCAGTTTTCCAATATTGTATCCATTCTTTAAGTCCAGCAGAAGTTTACTTGGCATATCAATCCGCATTTTTGTTCCACCTGCTGATATTGCCTGACCATTTTCCTGAAGGAATATAAGTGTACTTTCCGATTCTTTTTCCCATGCTTCAAAGAAACTTTTGTTCACATCCGTTTCAAGAGACAGCTCCCTCTCATGAAGTAAAAATTCCTCAACCAACTGCAGCTGGCTGTAGTATCCACTCACCTGAAGATCATAGGTCTGCTGTATCTGTTCAACAACAGCTCCCATACTGCTTTTTCCATTTTCGCTGATATACTTGCCAGACTTACTTATCAGATACTTGATACAAGCTAAGCTTAAAAGAATAATAAGTAGTATAAGCAACAGCCTTGTTATTTTTTTTCTTTTATTTACCGTTTGTTCTATCTCCACTTTTACTGTTCAACCTCTATATAATCTTCCGGTGCTGACGGCTGCTGTCCGTTTGCCATTGCTACGGTCCATGCACTTGATAATGTTGTGTTCCCAAGCTGCCTGATCTCACATTCCGGATTTATTTTTTTCAAAACAGACATTGTGGTTTCTGTAAGAAGAATAGAGTACTCCTTGTCTTTGTCTATTTTTTTCTTATTTACTTCTATGTCCTTTAATGAGAATCCGTTTTCCTCCTGCCTGACGATTATTTTCATACCGGATGCAATTGGCAATTCGTATTTATTGGTTATGTGAAATTTCTCATCGGACTCAGCAAGATATTTCTCCGCAAGTTCATAAATTTCTTTGCCATTGATTTTTGCCAGGTATAAAAATGTATCTAAACTCTTTGCCGTCATCAAAGCAACTCGGCTGCCGGTGCACTCCCCTTTGTAAATGGAAGAAGTAAAATAATAATATGGCACCAGAGCCAGCTGCGCATCATTTTCTTCTCTGATCGTAGTTAAAATAGAAGATGCCGCATCGCGACCGTTTTTATCATTTAGCGAAATGGCATATTCGTTTTCAAAATTAACTGTGGTTTCTTCTTTTGAATCCTTGCTGTTCATTGTGCTGCGAAAAACATCATAAGCCCGTGTTTCATCCATTTTCCCTGACAATAATCCGTGAACAGCCTTAAGGCTGGCATCAAATGATTTTTGAGCAGAATATCGGATATAAACAGAATTATTATTAATTTCATCTTCAAGACCAGGTACATCTTCCATCATGTTTGGAACATCTACATTTAATGAAATTACACCCTTTCCATCTGCGATCAGCGTTTGTCCTTCTTTTGAAATCATACACTCCAGGACATCGAATGCCAGATCCAGTTTTTCCTGATCTTTTTCCAGGTCTTTGTTGAATGCAATATTCAGAGAAGGGGTCATATTTATAAAAGCTTCATCCGAAATCTGTGAAAAAAACGGTATACGAGTTAATTCTGCATCCATCTGTTCCTGGAGTTCCTGCATAAGTGCCGGATATCCATGAAACATTGCTGCTTTTCCCTCAAGAAACATCTGAGTTGCAGTATTATTATCGACACTGATATCATCACTTGTAAAATGTGAGTCCTTCAAAAATGTATTGGTTTCTGAAAAAATACGTTTCCATAACGCATCATCAAATGCAATATCCCCTGATGCACTTTCAGCTGAGCTTCTCCATTCGATTCCATCCAGACTCATGAATTCACCAATTGCACCTGTCTGAATCACCTCATGAGCGGACCAGTCTTCTGCAAGATCCAGGGAATACGGTTTTATACCATTATCATAAAATTGCTGGCATGCCTGTGCATATTCCTTATAGTTTTTCGGTATCTTGATTCCATACTGTTCAAACAATGTCTTGTTGGCAATAATCGTCTGCGGCATACCGCAGATAGGAAGCCACTGAATCTCATTTTTTGAATTTTTATAATATTGCAATGCATAGGAGTAATACCTGGAAACCACATCATAAGAAGCAAAATCCATTAGATATGGCTCCAGATCCTGTGCATCTTTTCCAGAAAATCGACGTACGGTTATGATATCCGGCAGTTCACCATGTTCCTCAAAATAGCTATATAAATCGGTATCATTGTTACCGGTAATAAACTCAATATCCTGATCTGGAAACTGCTCATGGATATAGGGTACAATATTTTTCATTAAACGATTTTCCCACAGATACACGGTAAGGTGATCGTCATTTTTAGATACTGCTTTTTTAGATTGTCCACAGCCAGACAAAACAGTAGCTGCTACAAGCACCCCTGACAATAAAGCTATCAGATAATGTTTTGCCTTTTTCATACTCTTATTTTCCTCATTCTTTCCTGATAAAAACCATAGTTCAATCATCCCATCTCAGACTTTCATCTTATTTGCCGATTATTCTATTATAACTTGTAAAGCGGATGTTTGCAATCCGCTTCGCTACTTGCTCATGCAAAAATATTAATGCTATTATACCTCTCTCTACTTTTTCAGAAGCTTTTCACATGCACCTGTGAAGCAATTACAGCCAATTTTCCAGAACATCATTCAGCTTATTCATATCCAGCGGTTTCGCGATATGTCCATTCATGCCTGTATTTTTGGCCAGCTGTACATCTTCTGCAAAAGCATTGGCAGTCATGGCAACAATAGGCAGTTTTCCCTTTTCACCCGGAAGGCTCCTGATTGCTGCAGTTGCCTCATAACCATTCATGACAGGCATTTGGATATCCATAAAAACAAGATCATACAATCCTTCCGGAGAAGCTTCCACTTTTTCAACTGCGATTTTTCCATTTTCTGCTGTTTCCACTTCTGCCCCTGTCATCTGCAAAATTTCAACACCAATTTCTCTGTTCAACTCATTATCCTCAACCAGCAGAATCCTTTTTCCTGTGTAATCTGCTTCTGACAGCTCATCCAGATAATTTCTTGCTGTTTTTTCTTTTCTGCCTGAAGTAAACTGCCGCAGTGTAGCCGTCAGCCGGGAACGGAACAGCGGTTTTGCAATAAAAGCATCTATGCCCGCCGCCTTTGCTTCTTCTTCAATCTCGCTGAATTCATAAGATGTCAGTACAATGATGGTAATCTCTTTCCCGATCCGTTTCCGGATCTGTCTGGCAGTTTCTATACCATCCATCTCCGGCATCTTCCAGTCTAAAATAACAGCAAAGTAATCATTTTTTAGCTCATGACGTGCATAACAACGTTCAACAGCTTCCTTGCCAGAAAGAACCCATTCACCTGTAATACCGATTTCTTTCAGTGTGGCAACTGTACTTTCACAGCATGTCTTATCATCATCCACTACCAGAACCGGCAGATTCATCAGATTTTTGTCCTGTTCTTTTTCTTTTTCCTGAAGCTCCAGATAAATTGTTACTGTGATTTTAGTTCCCTTGTGCAAGGTACTGTCCACTTTAATAGTGCCATTCATCAGGTTCACAATATTTCTGCTGATTGCCATTCCAAGACCGGTTCCCTGAACTCTGGTTGTCCGGTGGTCATCTGCACGGCTGAAAGGATCAAACATGATTTTCTGGAATTCCGGTGACATACCGATTCCATTATCCTCAATCGTAAATTCATAGCATCCAAGTTCTGAAAATCCATTGGGTTTTTCCTCTATCGAAAAAGTAATATTTCCACCATCCGGTGTATACTTGATCGCATTACTCATCAGATTCACAAATACCTGCTGAATCCTCAAGCTGTCACCACAGACAGCCTCATGTTCAATATGATTGATGTGTATATCAAAATTATGTTTATGTTCATCAAGCACCGGTTTCGTAAGTGTAATAAGATTATCTACCAGCTCTGACAGATTGAAATCTTCCTGTGCCAGTGTCATTTTTCCACTTTCAATACGTGCCATATCCAATACTTCATTGATCAGCCCCAGCAGATGGCGGCTTGATTCTGTGATCTTGCCGAGGCATTCAATGACTCTGTCCTGGCTCTCAACATTTGCTCCTGCGATTGCCGTCAGACCCACAATCGCATTCATTGGTGTCCGGATATCATGGGACATATTGGAAAGGAATTCTGTTTTCGCACGATTTGCATTTTCTGCGGACCGGTAAGCCTCTTTCAGTGCCTGACGGGATTCAATCTCTGCTTTCTTCTCCTGTGTCACATCCATGGATGCCAGCAATACCTTTTCCAGCTTTCCATTCTTCCATTCCAAGGGAATATAAGAAGCGATTTTATAAGTCTTTTCATCCAGGCTGCAATACTCAAACTTATAAATATCATTTTCACTTTTCAGTTTTTTCCGAATATTATCCGGGGCTATCAGGATATCTATAGCTTCCAATGGTTCCAGTGTCTTATATTTTTCAAGAACCTGCATCTGAAAATCATGATAAAATCCCAGAGGTTTATATATCATCTGTCCATTCAGATTGTAGAATTCATATCTGTCATTTTCCAGATCACAGACAACAAAGCGGTCAACCAGACGCACAATACTCTGAATCAGCTGCTCCATGGAAGCATTATCCGCTGCCATCTGCAGATGCCGTGCGCTCTCTACCTTTGCCTCTGTGATATCACGCAGAAAGATCATGGCATATTCTGAATCCTCTATTTCGCCACGTATGACCACATTGCGGACCCATCGTTCTTCTCCATTCAGAGTGATACGGCACTCTAAAGCCAATTCGGTTTCCAGACCCTTCAGCCTTTCTGCAATATAACCACGGTCGTAAAAAGAGGATACCGCCTTCTTATCTGTCTCCACAACATAGGAATCCACAAAATGCCGGATCAATTCATCCCACGTATGACTCTGTTCAAAGACGGTCATCAGGGACGGTTCAACCTTAAAGGTATCAAAAGTATTCGCTTCCAGATTCACATAATACTCGCACAAATCTGCTTTCGTAAAAGCCCGGTGGAAAGCAGCAGATTTTTGTGCCTGCATGATTTCTTTTTTCTCCGCATCAATGTTAATAAAAATCCCGGCAATCCTGCTGGCAGAACCATCCAGACGGCGTATTACTTCTGCCGATGCCCGAAACCACTGGTATTGATTATCCTTCATTCTCATACGATACTCTACCTGGTATTTTATCTGGTTCGTCTTATCCTTAATTGCCGCCTGAAGCTGCACCATTACTCTTTCTTTATCCTGTGGATGCAGAAGATCTGACCAGGATTCCAGTTTATTCGGAAAGTCCAGAGTGTCATGATAGCCAAGCATTTTTCGGAATTCATGACTCCAGTTTGCATTCACAATCTCACTGTTTTCGTCACAGTCAAAATACCAGAAGCCGGAATAGATAGCCTCATTGAGCAGTGTCAAATTTACATGATCCCAGTTGACCTGTACGGACATAACCCAGATCTGTCTGCCCGCCTCATCTGTCGCATCCTCTTTACAAAGCCGTACATTTTTCACTGTACCGTCTGCTGCAAGGATCTGTGCTTCCCCTGTTCCGTGAAGCTGCAAAAAACGGTCTCGCTCCAGTATATCTTCCTCGTCATAAAAGAAGTTTCTCAATGAGCCTTTTGTCTGTTCCATGAAAGTATCGAATGTATATCCTGTACTATGCAACAGCAGATTATTCACAGACAAAATAGACAGGTTTTGGTCATAAGATCCTGTCATTATACCTACCCCGCCATTATTTTCCAGTGTTTTCTGTATGGCCTGTGACATAGCCTGTGTCTGTCCCGTTACAGTCTCACCTAAGGAATATATTTTGTCTTCATAATTTTTCATTTTATAAAAATCCTCTCTCCGTCTTATGCCTTCTTCATCCTGCTTTTATCTGTATACAGAAAACCTGTCCCTGCTAGTTTTGTTACCCATTTTTGCATACAAAAAGGACACTTGCCAAAATCTGCCAGTGTCCCTACTATATTTTTTTTAAATCACACATCTATATAGTATAAAAGGTATCGGAATCTCTTCTGTTCAAACATCTTTTCCATATATTATGATGATATGGAAACAGTGACAACCGGCTGACATGGTCAAGCTTTCTGACTTTAGTCCCTTCTGGCTTTGCGCCCCTGCCTTTCAACAGGTTTGCCTTTAAAATAATCTCTTTTTTTAGAAATAAAAATACCATAAAAATTTTTACACGTCAATAATGTTGGATAGAAAATCTGTGTATTTTGCGTATGCCAGCCTGCATTGTCATCTTTTAGCCCTCCTGTCAATTGTATTCCACTAATTCATGAACCCTGCTAATCATTATGAACATACCTTAAAATCGTTTTTATAACTTCCTCAATCACAATCGGCTTTGACAAATGTGCATTCATTCCTGCATCCAGTGATGCCTGAACATCTTCCCCAAATGAATTGGCTGTCATTGCTATAATAGGAATGTTTTTTCCATCCGGTCTGTCATTCATTGCCCTGATTGCTTTTGCCGCTTCATAACCATTCATTTCAGGCATCATGATATCCATCAGGATTACATCAAATGTGCCTTCCGGATGATTTCTGAAAATCTCAACAGCATTCTTTCCATCCACAGCTCTTTCTACATTCATCCCGAACTCTTCCAACTGCACGGCAGCAATCTCTGCATTCAGTTCATTATCCTCTGCAAGAAGGACATTCACACCTGTAAGATTTACCTTTTCAGAAAAACCTGTGTCTGACTTATTACATTCCTTATCTGTAATTTCCAAAGGAATATCCACAGTAAATGTGGTTCCCTCATGCTTTTTACTCTGCACGGAAATGGTTCCACCCATCATATCTACATACTTCTTTACGATAGCCATCCCCAGTCCAACTCCGTGGTACTGCGTTCTCACATCGGAATCTTCCTGTGCAAATTCCTCAAAAACTTCTTTTGTAAATTCCTCACTCATGCCAATACCAGTATCCGAAATGCGGTAACGCATATTTATATATCCATCCCCGCCCTTTTCCTGACACCGGGCTTCAAATGTAATCGTCCCTCCATCCGGAGTGAATTTTACGGCATTGCTCAGAATATTGACCAGCACATCGCGCAGGCGTGCAGGATCCGCAAGTACATTTGGAATCTTTGCTTCTTCACGCTGAATCTTAAAGTTGATATCCCTGTTCGTAAGAAAGCCTTTTATAATATCCAATGCAGAATCTGTAATGTTTTTCACATCCGCCGGTACCGGATTGTATTTCACTTTTCCACTTTCGATGCGGGTCAGATCTAATACATCATTGATCAGCGACAGTAAATGCTCTGAGCTTTCGTCAATCTTTTCCAGACAATTTTTCACTTCGTCTGACGGATTGTTTTTCATTGCAATACCGGTAAATCCTATGATTGCATTCATCGGTGTCCTCATATCATGGGACATATGTGACAAAAATGCTGTTTTTGCCTTGTTTGCAGCCTGTGCATGCTCTGCCAGTTCCGCCATTTCCTCAGCTTTCTCCTGGGCCGCCTTCTGAGCTTTTTTTCTTGCACTGAGATGCACCATTGTCACAGCCATAGCAGTCAGCAGCCATCCAAAAATAAGAAGAACTAAAACAGTAACAACAGGATGCAGACGGATCCAGTCAACAAATGTCAGCTCTGTTGCTTTGTATGTGGTATACTGTGCTGCAAGATCTTCAACAAGATTTTGGGGCATGGCATACATTGCTTTCGTCAGAATACCAGCCAGCGCATGGTTCTCAGTTGATGAAATTACCATGCGGTAGGTGAATGTAGGCTGTTCCAGCAGAGTATATGTCATGGTGCCCGTAGTGTCACTGTTCACAAACGCCTGTGCCATGTAATAGTAGACGAAGGCAGCATCTGCTTTACCCTTACGGACAGCTTCCATCATTTCCTGTCGGGTACTGCACATCAGTTTTTCTGCACCGGGTGCCATTGCATCTTCAATTGAATTGGATACTGTCTGGTCAACCGTAGTAACAACATCAATTTTTCCATCAAAGTCACGCCGTGTCACCCTTGCCAGCTGCATCGTAATGAAAGGTGCAGTAATCCCCCATTTTTTCGTCTCAGCATAGTTATCTGTTTCCAGGCGTGCATCGATGCTCATATCTGTGGTTTCCTTATTTTTCTGATAAGCAATATACTCATCTCTGGTGGCAGGTGTAAGAAACTCATAGGAAATCCCGGCATAGTCTGCAATTTTCCGGAAGTAATCCGGGATAATCCCCTTCATCTCACCATTTTCATTATAAGAATATGGATAACGGGTCGGATCACACAGAACATGAAGCGGGTTGTCCTTGGAATACTGTGAAATTATACTTTTTTCTTTCTCCGTATATTCCAGATTCTTAGTTTCTATGCTTTCATAATTTTTATTATAAAGTGTCGTTTTCCAGTCACCCTCAACTGCATTCATCTGGTCGATTGCATAATTGATCTCATTCAGCAATTCTGTATTACCTTTTTTAACAATGACATAGAAATCGCTGCTGCCAAATTTATCCACGATTCGCTCATTGTTTGTTTTTCTCAGAGAACTGGTAACAATCGCATCAACTTTTTCGCTCTGAAGGACTTCATCCATTTCTGTGGTCGTATCAAAATAAGATGGAACATATGTAAATCCTTTGTTGTCTGCAAAATCCGCAAACTCTTCATTCCGGGTGTTTCCGTTCAAAAGCGCCACACGCATACCGTTGTAAGTGCTGTAATTGCCGTCCACAATCGTGCTGTTGTCACTGCGGACGGTCAGCATCCCATAATTGGTTCCGATCGGACGTGAAAAATCAAACTTTTCTTCTCTGTCCGGTGTTTTGCGGGCAGATGTTACCATGTCAATCTCGCCATCTTCAAGCATCTGCTGCATATCATCCCAGCTCTTATCATATCCGACATATTCGTAATCTACATCCCAATAACGGGCCATCAGCCGAAGAAAATCATAGCCATACCCACTGCGGTTGCCTTCTTCATCCATCACATGATAACCATCCATGGCAAAGAAACCGACTTTGACAGTTTCATGCTGCGAACTGTCCTCGGCTGCATATGCAGTCAGGGGAGAAAATATCATACACACGCATATAAAAACCAGTAACGCTGCCACATATTTCTTTGCGCTCAAAATCATATGAAATCTCCTGTCTGTCAAATAGATTTCTCCAGTATAAGTATATCCTTTTCGTCTCAAAATGCAATGTTTTCTTAAGCAGCAACGAAACTCTCAACTTCCACACCGCCACCCTGCGCAACGTGCAGCTGGCAGGCATTGGCGAGGTGACCGGCTCTATCGCGCCCGGCAAGAGCGCAGACTTCATCGTGACGCGCGAAAACCCGCTGGAGGATCTGTGGACCTTGCAGCATCTGGAGCTGGTGGTCTGCTGCGGCCGCGCCGTGAAGACCCCCTCCCCCAAGCGCAGAAAAGAGGTAGACGCCCTGCTGGACCCGTATCTGGTCTGATGGCAGAGCGGGCTGCTGCATTTTGAACTGAGCCGTAAAAGCAGATAACAGACAAACGCCTCCCCGTGTAGAGCAGAAGAACTACACCGGGAGGCGTTGCTATATCCAGAAAATCGGGTACATATCATTTTTAAAATCGAGCGGCTGTATGTCAGGTATTCAATTCAATGGATTTACGCTTGCGATCGACCAGATAAAATCGTTGGCATTGTGGTCAAAATTGTGGTCAAAACCAAATGAGGTCAGCCCACAAACAAAAAAATCCAACGATTTCTAACGTGAAATCGTTGGATTTATGGTCCGCCTGACATTCCCCCAGTCGAACCTTTCCGTCACCATCTTCCCTTCTTATTTTTTCCTCACCTGTCCCCTCTCCCATCAACCTCTTTCCGCCGACACGTCGTCCAGCATCTCATCGTTTCGATAACAGCCGCTTTTTACACGTTCTTCCACGTCCACTTTAATTAAACAAACAAAATCCCCCTCTCAGCAAGTCAACGCTGAAAAAGGGGGATATGTATCATTATATTTTTTTGCCGGTACGCTTTTTGTCAATCAATTTATAAATTGATTCCAAAGAATTTTGAACTTCTTTCCAAAATTTTTTTTGCTTTCCTCCTAAAGGCAGCGGATGATTTCCGGCCTCAACTATCATGTCTTCTAGATTTCCACACTGCTTTGTCAGTTCCGAAAAGAACTCATTATCATCATATTTATAAAACAACGCCGAGAAATTCATTTCACTCAGAACGTCACAAAATTTGTTTCCATTACGCAGATAGCCATTGCCATCAAAATCAAGGCTCGTTCTGGATTGGGGAATCTTTTTTATAAGATATTCGTCAAAAATCATGCTGCAATTAGCCGAACGAATAGTAGCATCGGCGGACTTATTCGCTGTATTAGCTGCATAAATAGCCACTAGAATAGCAAGTCCTGAAAAGAATGCAGAGATAGCATCAATCATTTACTCACACATCCTTTACATCAGCATTAGACGATCCAGAATGGTTTTTTTGGGGTTGGAAATCTTGGAGACAACGACGTCAAAATTTTTTTCCATTCCCTCACGTCCGATTTCAGTATAAATTTTCCCAAAGAACCCCTGGATAAACGAAGACGCCAAATAGTCGATTTGCTCAGGGAAAACAATTGTAAACGGTTCATTCAAATCGATTCGACCGTCGACCTGTGCATCAAATAGTTTTCGGCCATAACTATTTCCTGCAAGTTTTGTCAAACTCCTATCTTTTATTTCAAGAGAAATCACTTGTTTGCTCATAATGCATTCTCCGTTTCCATCACAAAATTCAAATTGTATGCAGTCCCAGGGAAGTAGATTGGAAATGTTGAAAAAACATGCTTGTCCGGAGCGCAATGTTGAAAGTCATGTTCATGATTCATTCCAATCCAGTGATCTTCATCATATTCCAAAAGCGACCGTATGAATTGCATTTTCCGTCTTCCTGATAGAACATAGCAGTTGTTTCCGTCTGCTTGAACCTCAAGCCATTTTATTAAAGTAGGGAGGCCCGTTCCCCCGATAAGATATTCATTCGGTCTGCCAGATATGCGATCTTGGAAGGCACTCAACATAAAAAACTCATCATCTCCATAGCCTTCCCTAAAAAATCTTCTGTGATGCATGTAGATTTCGCGCAATCTCCAATATCGTGCACTGTCGCTCTTATCTCGTAGTTCAGGATTAACGCATAACTTTGTCTGTATTTGCGACGAGAGCAACGTCGCAGAAAAATTAACAACACAAATATTCACACCGTAATACTTTGGCCCAGTCGGGTCGTTCCGGCGAACATAGTCACGTGGTGTCACATCAATATCAAGGAAACAATCTGAGCAGCTATGCTCAAGTGCATTTCCCACCAACTCTACAGCAACTTCAGCAAGCAAGTCACTGCGAGACTTTGTGATTCCAAGATTCTCAAAAAACAAGCACAATGTTGTGATTGCGGAGGACAATGTCTCATCATCATTTTCATTGGCTAAAAAAAGTTTGCGATAATAATTTTTTCCAACACCAAGCCTAAATTGACGGACAAAATCCATGGCAGGCTGCGCAGGTCTTTCCAACATATATAGAGGTGACAGTCCAATACCATCGGTAAAAATATTCGTTTCTTTCTTATTGTAATGAAACTGTACAGATATACCGTGATCCGCAATAATATGCTCGATATAGCATTCTAACAGAACATATGTAAATTTTTCGTCGAACACACCGTTTGGAAATGCGATTAAAATAGACGAAATCTGGCTGTTGTTGTGCACGGTAAGAAAAAGCCCGGCAATGAGTTCGGAAACCGTGTCAACCGTCAGCAACTGCTGATTTCCATAAAACAAACAGGATTTCCCGTCTGGTAGAAAAACAGGTGTAAGTGCTCTAGCAGATGTCGCATTCCGCAATTGCCGCTCAAGCAGGGTTACGTTCTTCATACACATCACCGACCTAACCGATAATCATACTGATACACTATGGTAGTTACAAGGTCATTATAGCACACATTCTAACCACTAACAACAAAAAAATCTCCCCTATCCGCCTTGTTTACGGTCGAATACGAGAGATTTTTTTGTTTTGCGCTGACTCCGTTCAGGTTCGACGTACTCCGAACAGCAACCCTTATCACGGGGCTGCGGCTCTTGTCATGTATGGGGTCAGTGCACGCCCTTCTTCAGCTGCTCCAGATAGCTGTCCGCCGCCAGCGCCTCTTTGGTAAAGGAGTTGTTCTCCCACCATGCCCAGATGGCCGCCGCCGAGGTCAGGCCCGCCGTCACCCACTGCTCCAGCTGTGCGCTGTCAATGGGCAGCAGCGGCTTGCCGCAGGCGCTGAGGATCTGGTTTGCCAGGGCCAGGCCCAGCACGGCGGTGCGTGCCACGGTGCCGGCGGAAATGTTGTTGTTCTTCGTGATGTGTGCGTTCATGTTCAGGTTCCTTTCTGCTCTTCCGAGCGCTGCTTTAAAATGTCCACGGCCTTTGTCAGCGCCGCCGGGATCGGCAGGCCCATCAATCCGGCATTCTCAACGATGGAAATGGTCTCGTTGCAGATAAAGCCGATGACCACGGCGTCCCGCACAAAGCTGGTTGCCATCACGGCGTCCAGCCGGCAGGCCACCAGCACGATCAGCAGGGTCTCTCCCTTGCGGATCAGTCCCTTCCAGCCCGCACGGCTCTCCAGCGCGCCGGTCCGGCTCTTGGGGCTGGCGTGGAATACGCCCGCCACGATCAGGCCGGTCACGTAGTCCACGGCCATAAAGAGGATCAGCGTCTGCAGCGCCGCATCCCAGCCGCCGTACAGGCTGGCAATGGCGGCCCCCAGCGCCCCCACGGCCATGCAAAAGGTGTCTTTCATGTCGTTTCCTCCTTTCGTCTCATTTTCGTTTTAATCGTCTCAAAGCGGTGTGCCGTGAGACGATCAGCCCACCCACCGGCTCTTGTTGGGCCGGGTATCCACATGCACCCAGCCCTTGGCGCGGCCCGCCTTGACGGGGTAGCGGCCAACGCCGCCCCAGGCGGGCATCAGACTCTCGGCGTAGGCGGCCACGTCCTCGACGCTGACGCCCTGCACCTGGATGTCAGCCGCCCGGCCCAGCAGGTGCTGGCTGGATTTTGCACCACCCACAGCGGTGTTGTGGGTGGCCGTGCGGTAGCCGCTGGTGATGACCACCGCCTTGCCAAAGTGCTCCCGGATGGCCTGCAGCAGCACCGTGAGGGCCTCGTCCACCATGATGGTGTCGGAGCCGTCCCGGCACCGGAACTCTCGCACCTTAAAGGCCGGGGCCAGGCTCTTGTTTCCGTTTTTGGTCAGACTGTATTCCTTAATGGCCATAGGTTCACCCTCCTAATACGTTTCCCTCTCCGTCCACCAGCACCTCCTGCGGCAGCACCAGGGCTGGGCGGTAGCTGTAACTAGACTTCGCGCTTATACTTTTGAACGCTCCATCTGCGGTAACATACGCCGCCTTACTCGGGGTCCATCCACCGCCCGTAGGTGTCCGGGTCCAGTAAGGCCGGGACCATTTTCTTCTAGCTGTTGCCTCGGTGCGAAAGTAGCTCAGCGCCGCACCCTCTTTATATGCGTTGTTCAGGGATCCATTCAGTTCCGTGATGCTGAGCGGAAAGACCTTTGTTGCCAGGCCATCCGCCCCCTCTCTCCGGTCCTCCTCCATAGGAAAACTTTCGGTGCCCATATAGGGGATTCGCACCTTCTTGATCAGCGGCTTGATATCCGCTTTGATCATCCTGAAAAATGTGTCTTCCAGGTATATTTGTGAATCGGAATTCGCGTACCCGGTACCGCTGGATTTATAAGACCCCGTGAACCTTGCAGAGTTGCACAGCAGCCACGTTCCAAAGCAGCTTGCGTCGTACATATCGCCCGGTAGGCCCTGATGCACGATGATCCACTCCGTCCGGATGTTGTTTACATTGAAGTACACCTTTCCGCCCACCGCACGGTCCCCCAATGGTGTGCCCAGCTGATACCACAGTTCGGCAACGCCACGGGGGTCTCCCCAATAGGCCTTTTGCACAGCCTGGGCAAGACTAGCGCCGTCTCCCCAATACAGTTTGCCGATCTTTTCGGCCACGCTGTTGGCACCCACATAGCCGCTCATGGAGCCACCACCTCCTCGTCAGGCACAGGCTCCTCGGTCTCCGGCTCCGGCAGGTGGATGTCCGTGTCACTGATCACCTCGTCAGAACTGGCTTCGCTGGCCGTTCTGGCGGTGCTGTACACCAGGTACACCGTGCCGCTTTCCAGTACGCTGCCGCCGGGGATCAGGTCCTCCGTCCCGGCTGTGATTTTTGTGGGCGTAAAGCCCAGCACCTGGGCAATGTCCTCTTTGGTGAGGGTGTACTGCTCCGCCAGGGTCAATACCTGCTTCTGGCCGTTCCCCTTCTCCATGGTCAGAGTGTTCCCCTGCACCTGGGCTCCCTTCAGGTACTCGTCGCTGCCTGCCTTCACTGCCCCCACGTCGGCAGCCTCCAGCTTTCCGGCCTTCCCGGTGCCGCCGTGCTCTGGCTGCAGCACCCCGGTCATGGCCTTCAGGCTGGTGGTGTCCTGGGTGGTAAAGGTCCGTTTGCTGCCGTCTCCCAGTTCCACCGTCAGGATCTTTCCTGCCAGGGTCAGACTTTTCACCACCTGGTCACTGCCCTGGGGCACTGCCCCCAGGTCCTGGGCCGTCAGGATCACCGCGCCGCCCTTGCCGTTGACGCTCACCACCTTCCCGGTCTCCGGGGCCGCTGCCTCTGCCCGGGCCGCCGCAGCCTCTGCCCTCGCTGCCGAATTTTCAGAGTTTTCAGCCCCTGCCGTTGCCGTCCGGGCCGCCGTCTCTGCCTGGCCCTTGGCATTCACCGCCCGGGTTGCTGCGGTGGCCGCCGTCTCGGCGTTGGTCTTTGCGCTGGCTGCGGCCTGCTGTGCCGTGTTGGAGTATTCCAGCACCCGGGCCACAAAGGTCTCGTACTGGGTGGGGCTGATTTCCACGTCTCCGTCGGTGTTCAGAGTGCTGTAGCACTCGTACTTGGTGGGCTTTGTCAGGGCCCGGTAACCGTCCGCACCCAGGGCCAGCAGCATCCACTGGCCGCCGGGGCTGGCCGTCAGGGTCTTGTCCACCGCCACGCTGTCTTCGTCGTCCAGCAGCACCGGTGCGGGCAGGGTGCCGTCCAGCCACTGCACATGCAGCGTCACGCTCAGGCCCTGCCATTCTGCCGGCAGCTCAAATTCCAGCTTTTCCACCCCGGCGCTGCTCTGGCCGCCCACCTTCAGCACCCGCACGTCCGTGGCAAACTCCGCCCCGGCAAAACTGCGCTTCAAGATCTTCACACGCATTCGCGTCTCCTCCTTTCGCCCTTCCAGTCTACCGCACTCCGCTGCACAAAAAACCTGCGGACTTTCTGCCAAAGCAAGAGCACCCCGGCAGCCATTTCCGGCCGCCGGGGTGCTCTTTCTTATCTCAGGTCTGCGTAGGGGTCATTTACCGTGGTGGTCTGCGCCTTTTCGGCGTTCTTCAGCCAGGTGGCAAAGGTTTTCTGCTCGTACAGGGCGTTCCCGTCCCCATCGGTCAGGGCCAGCAGCATCTCCTCCAGCTTCTGCCGGTCGTACTCACTGCCGGCCAGATATTCCGGCTTGCACACTTCCGTGATCTTGCTCTTCAGGTTCGTCACGCTTTTTCCGGCCCGCAGCAGCCGGTCAAGCTCTTCCTGCACATCCTGCGTCCGGCCGCTGTCCACGGCTGCCACCAGGTCATCGGTCACGCTGTCGTTGTCGCCCTTCAAAAGGTCGTCTGCCAGTCCATTGATCGCGCCCTTCGTGCTCCCGTCTCCGGTCACCATGTCGATTACCGCCTCGCGCTTTGCCGCGTCCACCTTTGCCTTCTGGTCGATGCCTATGATCTCGTACACGTTCTGCACGATCTGCCGCGTCAGCTGCTCCCGCCGCTCTGTGTCGCCGCTGTTCTGTGCCTTTGCCGCTTCCAGCACATCCGGGTCATACTTCTTCAGCCGTTTTTTCAGTTCGCTGTAGATTTTGTCCTTCTTTCCCATCGCCGTCAGCTTCTCGATGGCCGCCTGCGCCTCGTCCGCGTCGCCGCTGGCATAGGCGTCATACAGCCGGTCGTACTGTCCGGTTGCGCTGGCAGGCAGGCTGCTGAAGGTAAATTTCCCGCCGCTGGCCACGTTCTCCGCATCCTTCACATAGCCCTTGAACGCTTCGATGATCTTCCGCCCGTTGCCAAAGGGCACGCCGGCAATTTCCAGTCCGTCCTCCATCAGGGTCAGGGCGTACTTCTCCACTTTGCCGTGGTGGGTCGCCAGCTTCGTTTCATCCATGTCTGCCGTGTCCTTGCGCAGCTCGCTCACAAACTTTGTCACGTCCCCAGCCAGATCGTTCACGGCGCTGATGTTCGTAGCGCTCACCACATCATAGTCCTTGCCGTTCAGGGCGTTGTCCACCAGGCTGTACACCTCGCTGCCAAACAAAAAGTTTCCGGCCGCGCTCTCGGTAAACAGTCCGGTAAACCGGTTCAGCAGGCTCTTCAACGTCACGTCCCCGTTTTCGTCCTGTTCCCGGTCCCACCGGTGCAGCAAAAAGTCCGCGCCGATCTTCATCAGGGCAAACATGGCCGTCTGCGCCACCTGGCTCCCCGCCGCCCGCTGCAGCTGCTTGCCGGCCCGCTGCAGCTCTGCCTGGGTCTCTTCGGTCTGGCCCTGCTCATACCGCGCCTTCTGGGCGTTGTAATCCATCACGGCGTCAGCCAGGATGCCGTAGTTCTGGAACCGCTGGGTGGTAAACATGGTAAAGGTCTTTACAAACTCGTCCGGGTTGCGCTGGATGCCTGCCCGCTGCATCACGGTATAGTTGGGCTGGGTCTGCTCGATCACCTTCTGGTACATCCGGTTCACGGCCTGCCAGTAGTCCTCGCTGCCCTCCTTGGCGGCTTCCTCGGCAAACTCCCCGGGGTGGTTCTTCACATAGGCCTTGCTGCCCTCCCACAGCGCCGCCACCGTCACCTCGTCCACGCCGTTGATCCACCCGGTCAGGGCTTTCGGCAGCTTGTCCATGGCCTTTTCTGCCGGTGTGAGGCCTTTGCCAATGCTGGCCAGTTCGCCCCGCTGGCTGCCGCGCTTGCGCCACTCCAGCAGCACGTCCCCGTGTTCCGTGATCTCCGTCTCCAGCGCCGCCCGCTGCTTGGTAGAAAAGTTTTTCACAAACGGCACCACCGACGCCATGGTGTCGCTGCCCAGCACGGCCGCCGCCGTGGGCAGACTGGCTGCCTGCGCAATGGCCACGCCCGGGTTCAAAGTCAGGATCGCCCCGGCGTAGTTGCCCCGCAGCCGGGCCGCCATCCGGCTCACGCCGTTGTCCCGCTTGCGCTGGGTGGTCTGCAGGTCGGTCAGCAGGTCGTTGATGTACTCCACCGCGCTGCGGCCCCACTGCTCCTTGATGATGCCGTTTTTCAGGTTGTACACGCCATCTTTTGTTTCCACGTTGCTGTTCAGCACCTTCTGCACGTCCCGGATGGGCAGTGCCAGGCCCGCATAAGCCGCCGTGTCCCGGATGCTGCGCTGCACCACATTGTTGCACTCTTCCAGCAAAATGGGCTGCACGGCTTTCTTGACACGGTTCTTCAAAAAGCCCCGGCCCTCAATGGTGGCGTCAAGGTTCAGCCCCTCGATCTGGGTCGCCAGGGCGCTCTTGTCCACCGCAATGGGGTAGTAGTTTTTCACCCCCGCCCGGTTATAGCCCAGCAGCTGCATGCTGGTCTCGTTGATCAGGTTTGTGGTGTACTGGTTGAACAGTTCCTGCATGTCCGCGATCCACGCCCGGTCGTAGTCGGTCAGGGCGTTTTCCACCGTCTGCAGCACCGTGTCCACCATCGGGGTGCCGTCGGCATTCTGCAAGCCGCCCAGGTGCACGGTCTGGCCCTCCTGGTAGGCCCGTTCAATGTTTCCTTTTGTGTACTGTTCCATGTTCGGCACCGTCAGGCCGCCGTTCAGCAGGTGCTGGCGGCTGTCCGCGTTCTGCAGATGCATGTACAGGCTGCACAGCATGGCGTGGTTCAGCGGCACGCTGTTGCCCTTGGTGTCGGTCAGGCCGATGTCCACCGTCTCGGCCCCCGGCCCGGCAAAGGCGTCCATCTCTTTCAGGTGGGTCTTGCCCGTCACGTCCGCAAAGAGTTTCTCTCCCTTGATGGTGATCTCGCTCTGCCGGCGCTGGCCGTCGTTCAGCATCCTTGCCAGCTTCTCCATCTGGCCGTTCTTTGCGTAGCCGCCCAGCATGCGGAACACCCGCTCGCCGCCTAGCATGTCCAGCTGGTACTTGGTCAGCGTGTTCCGCAGCCCGTCAAACCGCCCGCCGGGGCGGTTGCCCTTGCTGGTCTTTACTTCGTAGGCGGCCGCGTCCGCAATGGCGCTCACTTCCTCGGCCTTGGCCAGGCTCAGGGTCTTGTTTTCGGTGCGGATCACATGCAGCGTGCTGCTGGTAATGGCTTTCAGTAGCCGCAGCTGGTCCACTGTCATGGGCAGGCTGACACGGTTCTCCGTGTCCCGGATGCGCGCTTTCAGCCGGTCCTGCAATGCCCTTGCCTTCTCACTGTCCGGCAGGGCTTCCGCCTGGGCCAGCTGCTCGTGCAGCTTGTCCAATCGAGCTTTTTTTGCGGCTGTCAGGTCATCGTACAGCGTCTGGATCAGCTCCGACACCTTGCTCTGCTTCCAGTCCTCGGTCATGGCGTTGGGTGCTCCCTCGCTGCCCATGCTGGCCATAACGCTGCTCTTCAGCCGGGTCAGCTGGTCCACCGCTTTATGGTTCAGGGTCACAAGGTTTGCCAGCTTGGCCACCTCCGCCGCCTGCACGATCAGCCCCTTCTGCACATACTTGCCCTTCTGGGGCCGCAGCACCATCTGGTTCAGCTGGGCCGCGTTCGCCCGGATGCTCCGTTTCAGCTCGTCCGCCTTCCGGGCGTCCCGGGCCCGCTGCACCCGGTTCTCGGCTACTTTCTTCGCAATGGCAATGTCCTCGTCCCGCTGCTGGCGGGCCACTTCCAGCGCAATGGCGTTCCGCTGGGCCTGTTTCTGCTGCCAGGCTTCCCGCCGGCGCTCGTTTTCGGCCTCCCACTCCATGATCTCGTTGTCCTGGATCATCAGCGAGCGCTCCGCCCGGTCGGCCCGGCGCTGCTCCTGCTTCACCTGGTCGGCCAGGTAGTCGTTTTCTTCCCGCAGCTCGCCCATGCGTTCCTTGTACCACAGCTTTGCTGCGTCCATGTCCTCCTGCCGCTGCACTTTCTGGACACCCTGCATGCCCTTCTCCACCTCGGCGGCCCTTGCCTCGTCTCCGGCCGCCGCCTTGGCCATCTGTAGCGCCTGCTTCTGCATGCCCTCAAAAATAGCCTGGGCGTCGGTCATCTCGGGCACGTTCATAATGTCCTCGATCATCCGCCCGGCCAGCTCCACCCGGGCGTCCTCGTACTCGGCCTCGTCCGCAAAGCGGCTGCGCATCTCCGGCTTGATGCTGTCATGCAGATTCATCAGCACGTCCAGCCACTCGGTGCTCTCCATGCTCATGACACCCTCCACCCCGGCCTGCTGGGCCGCCGCTTTCCACAGCGCCCGCGCACCGTCCTGGATGCCGCCCACGGCCCGGGTGTCGTTCACAATGCTCTCGTACTGCTCCGCCGGGTTTCCGTCCCGCACGCCGTCGGCCTGCCGCAGGGCCACACCGTGGCTGCGGGCCTCGGCCACCGCCGCGCTCCAGTTGCCGTACCGCTTCACCAGCTCCGCCTTGGCCTTGCCGGTCTTGTTCACGGTGTACTCCAGCCGGTGCAGCTCCGGGTATTCGTCCCACAGCTCACTGTTGCGGTAGGTCGCCCCGTCCAGCACCTCGCCCGCCAGCGTCTCGGCCAGCGCCTGGGCCTTTGTCATGTCCGCGCCGTCCGCTTTCAGGTAGTCCACCAGCACCCGGGTCTCGTTGGCCAGCTTTGCCCGGTCGGCCCGGCTGGCGTTGGCTTTCGTCCACCGCGCCGCCAGCCCGTCCAGGCTGTCCTGGCTCACCTTCACGCCCCGCGTCACCCCAAAGAACTGGCTCAGGGTGTCCAGTGCCGCCGCCGTGTTCGCAATATCCCGGCTCGCCTGCCGCTGGTCGTTCTTCTTTGCCTCCCGGCTGGCCTGCTCCGCCAGCTGGAAACGGAACTTTGCAAGGCTGCTTTCCTGCGCCAGCTCTCTGGTCTTGTAGTATTCCCGGATCTCCCGCACCACCTTGTCCGCATCCACACGCCCGCTGTATTCCTTGCTGGCGGCAACCCTGCCGTCTGCTGTGGAGATGTCCAGCGTGAACTGCCCGCGCTCGCCGCTCAGCTGCTCGGCCATTTTCCGGATCTGTTCCAGCTGCTGCGCCGTGGGGGCCGTGTCCGCCGAAATGTCCACGCCCGGTGCCTCGGCCATCACACGCACATTGCCGTCCAGCAAAAACTCATTCAGAGCTTCCGTGCCGTTCTTCACTTCCGCCGGGCCGAACACCTCCAGAATTTCCCGGTGGTCGGTGTCCCGGCTACGGTCATTCTGGGCAAAGTCCAGCATCTGGCCGTCCGGCAGAATGTACCCTGCCCGCCGGAATTCTTCCGTCACGCCGAACTGCTCCTTCGCCAACATCCGCCGGTACTCCGCATTGCCGCCGTACGCTTTGGCTCTGGCATTGTAGGCGTTCTGTGCATCCTTGGCCTGGGCGTCCTTCCGCTGCTGCAGACGCTCATTGGCTGCTTTCATCTGCTCCGTCAGGGCGCTGTCCCGCTCTTCCAGCGCGGCCAGGCGGCTGTTGTACTCCTTGCGCTTTGCAAGGTAGTCCTGGTATTCTGCGCTGTCCCGGTAGGCCTTGCCCTCTGCGGAAAAAACGCCCAGCGCCTTTTTCTTTGCCTCGATCCGCTGCACTTCGGCACTGTTCAGCCATGCACTGCGTTCTTCCTTCAGGGCACTGCGCTGCTTGGTCAGCTGCTGCTGTTCGGTGCGCAGCTTTGCCAGCTCATCCTGCTCCACCAGCTGATAGCGCACATTTTTCTGCACAGCTGCATTGTTTTCCTTGCTTTTGGCAGAGGTTTGTGCTATAGTAGTGTCAGAAGATACTTCCTGAGCATCCGCAAGGGTGCTCCGCACAGCTTTCGGGAGCTGTGTGGGAGTATCTTCTTTTTTTGTCATATTTCCCTCAGTGTCAAACGTCACATAGCTTCCATCTGTCCAGCATACCTCATGAACATAGAAATTCTTCATGCCATTCTGCCGGGTGTATTCTCTTACAATCACGCCTTCATACAGCTTTGTTCCGTCAATTTCGACGGGCGCTGCAAAGACATAAGTATCATACCCTCGTCCCTGCCAGTTTTGCTCATACCCGATTTGCTTTCCTTTTTGAATTACTTCGGGGACTGCAGCAACCGCAACCTGTTTTGCTTTGCTGTTCCCATGCTGCACCGTTGCACGTGCACCGCTCTTTGTCAACTCCACCGTTCCGAAGTTTTCACGAATCACTTTGTTTCCTATAGAATCAAAGAATTCTTCAACATTGGAAATGTTTTCGTTTCGCGTTTTTCCGAAAGACACCTCTGTTCCTTCGATTGTCGCCACCGGTTTCATTTCTTCCAATTCGTCCAGATGGCCGTTCATCTGCTCCACCAGAGAATCTTTTCCCTCGTGCAGCTGGAACCGCACCCCCTGCGCCGCACCCTCACTCTTGAGGGCTGCGGCGTTTTCTTTTGCCGCCCGCAGGTTGTCCATGGCCTTTTCCGCATGGGCAAAATAGGTGTCCTGCAGGGCCCGTTTTTCCGCCTCGGCCAAACGCTGGGCTTTCAGGGCCGCCCGGTTCTCCGGGTCAAGGGTCAGCGCTTCCTTTGCCCGGCTGATGATGCCGTTCAGCATCTCCTTCACGGCGGTCATCACCTTGTGGATGGTGCCTGCCTTGCCGGCGTTCTTCTCCGCCTGCGCCCGCTGGAATTCGGCCCACCGGGTCACGCTCTCGGCACTGTCAAAAATGCCGCGCCAGCTGTCCGCCACCAGTTCCTCAGCAGCCTGCTCATAGGTCAGGCCCTGGGCGGCATAGTCCTTCACCTTGTCCCGGATCAGCTCGTCCACGTTCTCAAAGCCCTCGCTCTTCGCCAGGTACTCCAGCGCCGTGTTCTGCACCGCCTTGGCACCCTCGGCATCCAGAGCGTTGTACCAGTGGTAGTCCTCGTGCAGCACCGTGCCAAACACGTCTCCGTTCCGGTCGCCAAAAAAGATGCGGCCCGTCTCGGTGTCCACATAGGCTTTCACCCGCTCGCTGGGGCTTCCGTCCGGGCCCAGCAGCACGCTCTTCAAAATGGCGTCCGTGCCGGTTCCCGCCGCGTTCAGCCGGATCACCTGGGCTGCCACATCGTCCGCCGCGCGGTCGCTGCCCTTCCAGATCACCCGGCCCTCGCCTTTCGTGCTCTGGTCGGTCAGGGCACCGCCCAGGGCCCCGCGCTCCACCGTGCCGGCTTCCACTTCGCCCTGCCCCTGCAAAAAGGCCGCCCGCAGTGCCTGCTCTCCGCCGGGCTGCTGCAGTACATAGTTCGTGTTCGGGGCAAGGTTGTTCATGCCGCCCGCCAGCTCCAGCGCCTTGTCAAAGGTTTTCACCCCGTCCATCTGGCCCATGCGGTACATGCTGCTGGCCGCCGCCGTGTAGTGTTCCAGGTCGGCAACGCTGTCCGGCACCATCCGGCTGATGGTCTCCGCCGCGCCCTTGCTCACCTTCCAGTCCGTCAGGGTCCGCTGCACGGCCCGCTGCTTCTCAGTCAGGGTCTGCTGGCGCAGCCCCACCGTCCGCCGCAGGCCGTCCGGTGCTTCCCGGCTCTGCTGTGTCGTCTCCTGTGCTTCCTGCTGCGCAGCGGCCCGGCTTTCCGCCTGCGCCTGCTGGTACAGCTGTTCCGGGTCAAACAGCATAGTCCTGGGGTTTTCCGGGTCTACCGTCCGCACCGCTTCCGTGCCGTCCGCAAAGCGCACCGTCATGGTGTCGTTGCTCATGCTCACGCTGTAGCCCTGCCCGCTTTCCACGGTTTCCCCGGCCTTTTCCACAGTGCTCTGGCGCTGATCGGCGGCAGGGTTCTTCACTTGCGCTGCCTTGTTCCCGACATTTGTGCCAGGAGCCTCCGCCTCCTGCTGCATGGCCTGCTCGGCAGTCTGCTGCTGGGCAAGCGTGCGCAGGGCTTTCCGGGTCTCGCTGGCCGTGGCGGGCAGCTCCATGCCGTACTCCTCCGCAAAGGCCGCGCGGTTCGCCGCATTGGCTGCATTCGGGGTAAACAGGTTGATGGTCTTGCCCGTCAGGTTGTCCGCCTGCAGGGCGGCCGCCAGCTGCTGCACCGCCGGGTTCTCGCTGCGCACCGCCGGGGCCGCATCCTTCTGGGCAGTTGTTTCCGCAGCATCTGCATTGTCCGTCTGCTGCACGGCGGCGGCCTGGTCTGCCTGCTGCCGTGCAGCTTCTCCCGGCTCCATGGCCCGCGCTTCCAGCGCCCGCTGCGCCGCTGCGGCATCCGCCGCCCGGCTCTCGGTGTCCGCCTGCACCGGGGCAGCCGTTTCGGTTCCGGCCCGGGCGTCCAGCGTCCGGCTCATGGCACCCAGCCCCGTGCCCACGGCACCGCCCAGCGCACCGGAGGCACCACCCGTCAGGCCGCTCTGCAGCGCCTGCAAAAAGGTGTCGCTCTGCAGCAGCTCGTCGGCGGCCTGCTGGTCGCCGCCCAGCGTGGCATCAATGATCTTGTCCGCATAGGTCTCCACAAAGGCCTGTACCGCATTGTCCACGCCGCCGGAGATCGTGTTGGCGGCCAACTGGCTGTTGCCCAGCCCGCTCACCAGCTTCGAGCTGCGCACAAGATCGGCCAGCTTTCCGGCCACCGTGTCCCGGGCATAGTCCACGCCCATGCTGCGGGCCATGTCCGCCACGCCCACGCTGTTGATGGCCCAGCCTGCGCCAAACTTTGCAAGGCCCACGCCCACAGCCTGGCCGGCGCTGGTGCCCTTCTCCACGTCCTGGCCCATGCTCTCGGCCGCGCCCTGGGCGCTCAGCACCGGCAGCACCAGGTAGGGGCTCACGCCCGCAACAGCCAGGTTTTCCGCTGCGCTGGTGGCAACGCCCATGGCTGTTTTGGCCGCCGGGCTCATGCCCGCCTGGGCCGCTTCCGTGCGCTGCTGGCCGTAGTGGTACAGCTGGTAGCCAAGGCTCGTGTCTTTATCCAGCGCCGTTTTCTGCACCGTCCCGGCAATGCGGCTGCGCATTTCGTCGATCTCGCTCTGGCTGTAGCCCATGTCGCGCAGATCCTCGTCGGTGTACTGGGGGTTATAGTCCATGTCCACCGCCGTGATCCGGTCTTTCAGTTCCTTGCCACGGGCATCGCCTTCCAGTTCCTTGTCCAGCGCCGCCTCGTTTTTCTGGGTAGCCCGGATGTCCTTCGCGCCCTGGGTGGTCATCTCGCCCGCCATGGGCACCGCCGACGCCACCGTGGCCGCAATGCCCTTCGTGGTGTCCGCCGTGCGGCGCATCGCCCGGTCGGTCACCGGCAGGGCATCATACTCCCGGATGTATGCCCGGGCCTCGTTGATCTCCTGGGCCGTGTACCCCATCTTCAAAAGGTCTCCGGGGCTGTACCGTTGCTTTGTACCGGTCACCTGCACGGCCTGCTCCGGGGCAACGCCCTTGTCCTCCTGAGTGGTGTACTCCTTCTGCCGCAGCAGGTCCACCACCTCCCGGTGCCGGGAGCTTTCGTCCATCCACTGGTTCAGCTCGTCAAAGCGGTCGGTCTGCCGGTCCTTGGCAAGGGCGTTTCCCACCTTCTGCGCCGCCTTGGCGTAGCTGCCGTAGGTGCCCTGCGCAATGGCCCGCTGTTTCGGGGCGTTGTCGCTGCCAACATAGTTCCAGTCCGGTTCGTAGTCCTCCTGCCGGTCCGTGGCCACCGGGCTGCCCGTGTTGCTGGCCATATCCGCCAGCACCTGCTTGCCCAGCGTGTCCGCGCTCACCGTGCCAAGCACCTGCCGCGTGCCGCCGGTCCAGGCCGGGGTACTGGCCGTCGTCTGCAGGCGGCTGGTGCTGGCGGGGGCAGCCGTCATCTGGCTACGGATCTGCGCCACCTGGGCCACGCTCAGGCCCGTGCCGGTGTTTTTCGTGTTCGTAGCAGCCGCCGGGGTGGTCTTTGCAGTCCGGGTCGTCGTCTTCTTCTGGGCTGCGGTTTTTGCGGCGTCATTCGCTTTAATCTGCTCCCGCATCTGGCGCACCTGTTCTACACTCAGGCTCATGTTGCTCCTCCTTTACCATCCCATAGCCTGCGACACCTGACTGATGGTGCTGTCGCTGTAATTTTTCCGGATCAGATACTCGGTGATCTGGGCCATGTCATAGCCATTGTTTGCCATCTGCTGTGCTTCTCGCAGCGCCGTATTGTAATTGCCGCCTTTCGGGCTGGCCATGCTCACCGACGCCCCCGCCACGCCGTCCACCGTGCCGCTGGTGCTCCACGGCGTTTTGGTGGTCGCTGCCGGCAGCTTGCTGGTCGTGGTTCCCGCCTTTCCCGCTCCGGTTCCTCCCGCCGCGCTCTGGGTGCTGGCCTTGGTGCCGGTGTCTGCCTTGATCCATCCCGCATTGGTCAGGGTCCGCTTGTAAAAGTCGTACAGGGGCTCGGTGCCCTTCATGCTGGAAAATTTGTTTGCCATCTGCTGCAGCTGGCTGGTCGTGTAGCCGCCGCTCTTGCTTCCCGAGCTGCTCCCACCGCTTCTCGTGTTTCCGGTGCCCGTGGTCTTGTACCGCTGCTGCAGTCCCAGCAGCGCCTGCTGGTATGCAAGGTTCGAGCTGTTCAGCCGCCCGGCAATGGTGCCGTAGCTGTCCGTGCTGTCCCCGCTCAGTCCTGCCATCTGCAGGTAATTCTTTGCTGCCGTGTCGTTGCCGCTGCCCGCCAGGCTTGCGCCCTGCAGCAGGGCCGCCATCTTGTCCTTCTGGGTATCGCTCATGCCCTCCCAGGCGTCCAGCATCGTGCTGTCCAGTCCGTACTTGGTCAGGGTCTGGGCTGCCAGGTCATCAAAGCCCGCCTGCTTAAAGGCCTGCGCCTGTTCCATGGCGCTGATCTGGTCGCTCAGCTGGGTGCGCTGCAGGCTGTCCGCATACTGCTGCTTCTGTAGTTCAAACTCCTTGTCCCACTGGTAATAGCCCTGGTAGGCATCGTACCCGGTCTTTACCGCATTGCCCACTCCCTTCACAACGTTCCACACATTGTTCCAGAAATCGCTGTTCTCCTGCCGTGCCGTGTCCACCCGGCCGCTCAGGTAGTCCCGCCAGTTCTGGGCATTGCTCACGCTGCCGTCATACTCGCTGCGTTCCAGGCTCTGCTGGCCCAGCAGGTCGTCCAGCACGCTGGTGGTGTCACTCATCTTCTGCTTCCAGTTCTGCAAAGCGTCCGCCCGCAGGCTGCTCAGGCTGTTGTCCACGCCTGCGATCTGCTCCCCTGCCGCCTGGTTCGCCGCGGTCTTGGCCCAGTCCGCACCGTACCCGCCCGCCAGGGTATTGGCCGTGCCGGCAGCGGCTGCCGCGCCGTTCTGGGCGTTGGCCACGCTGTTGGCCCGGTACTGCTGGTAGGCAGCGTTCAGGGCGTCCGTGTCCACGCCGGTGCTGCCGGTCAGGCTGGCATCCGCCAGCTGCACCAGCTTCTGGTTGATGCTGTCCGTGTAGTTGTTCTGGTAGGCCCTCGGCATAGCCTGTTCGGCCTGGGCCAGCTTCTTCTTTGCCGTGTTCAGTCTCGCAATGGTTCCCATGGTGTCCCCTCCTTACACAAAAAAGAATGGTAAGATCTGCGCCGCCAGCTGCACCGCGCTCAGAATGCCGTTCAGCCACCGGCTGGTGCGCTGGCTGCTCTCGCTGCTGGCCTTGTCGTACTCGTTCTGGCGGTACTGCAGCCCGTCCATCCAGTTGGCCATGTCCTTCTGGTAGTTCTGGTAGTCCTGCTGTTCGGCGTTCTGCAGTCCGCTCAGCTGGCTCTCCAGCCCGGTGCGCTTGGCCGTGTACTCGCTGCGGCTCTGGTCCTGCAGGCTGTTCAGCACGTTGTCCAGGTTGTTCATGGTGGCCGTGTAGGCGTTCTGGCCCGCCTGGGTGCCGTAGCTGCTGCCATAACCGCCGGTCTGGGCGGCGGCATTGGCCTGCGCATTCTGGTTCGCCAGCTTGGCCGAGCGGGTGTACTGGCTCTTGTACTGCTGGTAGGCCGTGTCGGCGTCCGGGTCGTAGTCAAACTCTTTCATGCCGTCCAGCTGGCCCATCACGTCCTTGATCTTCGGCTGGTACTGGCTCACATAGTCCGCCGGGCGGGTCTTTTCGTAGTTCTCCAGTTCCGTCCGGGCATTGCTCAGTCTGCTCATTCCGTCTCCCCCTTACTGCTCAAAAAATTCTCGCTCATGTTCTCGCTGTCCAGGTTGGTCAGCACGTAGCCCAGCTGTTCCTGCAGCTGGTACAGGTAGTTGCGCAGCGCCCGGGCGTCCTCCGGGTCCATGCTGCTGCCAAAGCTGGGCAGTCTGATGCCGTTCAGCCCCGCTAAACTCGCCATGTTCATCCCTCACTTTCTCGGCCCGGCCCCGGTCACCCGGCCGCCGGTGGTGCCTGCCAGCGTAAAGGCCATGCTCCGCAAAGCGATCTGCCCCGTGCCGCTCAGCTTCAGCCGCATGGTGTCGTGCCGGCGCGGCTCAAAGGGCAGGTTCAGCCGGGCATGGTCTCCCGTGGCGGCCGCCGTGCGCAGGGTCTCCCAGGGTCCGCCGTCGTAGCTCGCCGCCAGCGTCACCACACTGTGGGTCTGGGCGTCCAGCCGCAGGGTGATCCGGCTGATGTATTTGTCATCCGTCTCGGTCAGTCCAATGTCTCCGCTCACCGCTTCAAACTGCAGCGCCGCCTCGGCTTCCCCTTCTGTTTCCCGGTCGGGGTCTGCCGCCCACAGGGCCCGGCCGTCCCACAGGTACAGCTGCCGGCCGGTGCTGGCCATCTCGTAACCCACGGCGCTCTCCTCGTGCCACAGGCCCCGCTCCGTGTCGTACACCAGCAGCCGCCCGGCGCTGTCCCCCTGGCGGCGCAGGTACAGGTAATACCGCGCGTCCAGGCTTCCGGCCGCGCACCACGCGGCCCCCGTCAGCTTCCCGGTGTCCAGCGCGCCGGACACCTTGCTGGGCAGGCTGCCGTCCCATGCCATCACCCCGCCGGGCGAAAGGTAATACAGTGTCTCGTTCAGCACGCACAGGCTGTGGGCGGCATTGGCTGCCACGCCCCGGCACCGCACGCTGGAGAGCTGGTAGTCGCTGGGTTTGGAGCCGTACAGCTTGTGGATGTAGTTCTCTTTGAAGAACAGCACATACCCCATGCAGCTGGCCGCGCCGGTAAAGGTTCCGTCGCTGCCCACGCTCACGGCGTAGCTGTCCGCTGCAATGCCCCGGTAACTGTACCAGTTGGTGGGGTCGCCCAGGCGGCAGGCGTAAATGGTGTTTTCCTTCTTGCTGCAGCCCCACACCCGGTTGCCCTGCTCCGTCACAAAGTCCAGGTCCGGCACCCGCCGCTCCAGCGTGATGCTCACGGCCAGGCCCTCGTTCTCGGTGCGTGCCCCGTCCAGGCTGCGCCAGCTGGTGCCCGTGGCCGTCACCGTCCAGCTGCCATAGTACCGGCTGCTGTCCTGGGCTGGGGTCAGGCTGGCCACAAGGTCGTCTCCTTCCAGCGCCTGCACCACGATCTCTCCGTTCAGGTCTGCCGCCAGCGCGTCACACACCGCCTGCGGCATGCCGGTCAGGGTCACCGTGTCGCCCTCCTTCAGCAGGCTCCCGATCCCCGGGCAGGTCATGCGCACCGTGTTCACCAGCACCTGCACCCACTTGCCGCCCTTGGCGCTCCACTTTTCCAGCACGCTCTCATAGTCGTACAGGTTCCCGGCTTCGCCCTTCAAAAACAGCTGCCCGTCCTCCGGGCTCTCCGGCTCCGTGTCGCCTGCACCGGCCACCTCGTACATCTTGCCCTCCGTGTCGCAGGGGCACACGGTCATTTTGCGGTCGCCCAGCTCCCACTTTGCCCCCAGCGTTTCCAGCTGGCCGGTCTCGGTGTCAAAGGCCAGCTTGTCCGGCCAGATCAGCACCTTGCTGCCCATGCCGGCCAGCGCCTTGCGGTCGTCCGTCAGCACATTCTCCAGCGTCACCGCCGCCGTGCGGCCCGCCTGCCCGTCCGGTGCGTATTCCAGCCCCGTGCCCCGGCAGATCAGCAGCCCGTTCAGGTGGTACATGCCGTTCACCTTCTCCACGTCCCGCACCTTTTTGCGCAGCGCCCGGGTCTGCAGCGCCGGAAATCCCCTGCCGGAAAAATTCAGCGCCGCCGAGAGCTCCGCCTCGCTGCAGCTGTAGGTCTCGTTGATGCCCCCAAAGGCCCGCAACAGCTGCCGGCTACCGGTCAGCTGGTTCAGGTTCGTCCCGTCGATCATCTCTCAATACCTCCACTGCACCCCGCCCGCCGGGGGGTATTTCTGCCGCATCCAGGCTGCAAACTCCTGGCAGTAGTCACTGTACATCTGCAGCTCGTTCACCGCCCGGGCCGTCTCGCCCAGGGCCAGGTCCATCTGGGCGCACAGCCAGTGCTGGTACAGTGCGCTGAAGGCATCCGGTGCCAGCAGCTGGGTGTCATACTCCAGCCCGTCCCCGGCCATGTCCGCCCCCACCGCGTCAAAGTCACCGCAGGCCGAGCGGTTCACCACCGTCTGCCGCAGCCGCGCGTCGCACTGGCGCAGCCACATCTGCTTCATCTCGTCCCTAAAGTCGTTGTTCGGCCGCATCTGGTCGGCCAGTTCCAAAGCCTTTCCTGCCGTCATCGGCTTTCCTCCTTAGCAAAAACACCCGGCACAGCAAGTGCCTGCCGTACCGGGTGTATTCTTCTTTGATTCGTGGCTCCCCTTTCGGGGGAGCTCCGGCATCCGCGCCGCCCTTGGCGGACGGGGCCGGTGAGAGGGTTACAGCTTCTGCAGTGCCGGCACGTTCTGCGCCGCCGCCTGGGCCGCCTCGATCTTCGCGTTGGCCGCGTTGTCCATCTCCTCGCTGTGGCGCAGCACCTCGGCCACCGCCGCAGGCACCTCCACGTCCACACCGCGCTGGATCAGGTACGCCTCGCCGTTCACGCTCACAAAACGGGCGCTGGAGTAGCGGCCGTTGTCCTTGAACAGGTGAATGCGCACCGTCTTCTTTTTTGCTTCTGCCATATCTCATATCCTCCTGACGTTTTACCGCAGGGCCCACGCTCCTGCGTTTTTCTTGTGCTCAAACGGTCTGGTTCCGTTGCCCGGCCTGCCAAGGGCCGTCCTCCCTCTGTCGCTTGCAGCGCCATCTCCCTCCGGCCGGAGGGAGTCTTTCCTGTTAGGGGAGGTGTCGCCGCAGGCGACGGAGAGGTCCTGCCGGGCCATCGCTCTATCGTGGAAGCGGTGAGATGGCTCAGTTTGCCGTCACGCTGCCACTGAACTCGCCACTCACGCTCTCAATGCGCACCATGTACTGCTCCACCAGGCGCTCAGCGGTCTGGGTTGCTTTCCAACCCACGGAGGCACGCTGGTTCAGCGGGTCATCACCATAGCCCAGCTGCTTCACGATGTGCTCAAGGCCGCCGCCCTCCAGCTCAGTGCGGCCGTAGGCGTGTGCCGCGATCACCAGGGTCGCAAACACGGCCAGGCCCGTCGGGCAGCCGTCGCCGGTCCATACCTTTGCCT
>ERZ773202.578-NODE-578-length-32657-cov-7.739464_pt1 | contig 32657 bp, 23 predicted proteins | sample MGYA00580998_ERZ773202 | MGnify/ENA primary metagenome ERZ773202 (study PRJEB29015, sample SAMEA2737803) | human gut metagenome | biome: human gut; feature: human-associated habitat; material: faeces | place: China | collected 2012 ...
GCTCGCGTGCAAACCATACTTCAACCTTTTCTTTGCCATTATCGCTCTCAATGTAGTGCGTTATATCGTTGAAAGCCGATGTATGCTGATTTATTCTTTGAATGTCCATAATACAAAGATAAATATAATACATAACAATCTCGCAAGAATACAGCAGAATTTATGTTTATTTATTAACTTGGTGAAGTTCTCTCACCGTAAATCAAAACAGATATAACCCACAAAAATCGTGTGAAAGAATGTGATAAAAGTTAGGCTTTTGGTGACCTCTACAAATTAGCGACGAATTATGTTGGCAAAAACTCGGCAATTTCATAAAAGCAAAAATCCTAACTGCTCAATATCAAGCAGTTAGGATTCTGTATGGTGCGCCTGAAAGGACTCGAACCTTCACGTCCTAAAACACCAGATCCTAAGTCTGGCGCGTCTACCAATTCCGCCACAAGCGCGTTAGCGGATGCAAAGTTAGTGAAAAATGGTGAGACTGGCAAGACATTATACACTATTTTTACAATCTGCATCGACCGACGCAGATGTCCGTATCGACCGACGCGGATGTTCGTATCGACCGACGCAGATGTCCGTATCGACCGACGCGGATGTCCGTATCGACCGACGCGGATGGCAAATCTTGATATATTACTTCTTAAGCTCTTCGATGAATCGCTTCATCTCTGCCTCGTGTGCCTTTGCCTTGAGGAAGAGGTGCCACTGGTTGCGGGCGCGTGTGAGGTTATGCTCGGCATACTGGCACTTCCAGTAGTGGTCGCCCGAGAGGTAGTCCCAGAGGAAGCGCACGCACTGCATGTAGGGGAAGAGCTCGGCAGCGTAGGGCAGGAGCGACACTTCGAGCGGAGTGAGGAAGCGTTGTGCCGACTCTAAGTAGCCGCGTGTGAACGCCTCGAAGATGTCCATGCGGAAATCGATCTTCTCGTACTCGGGCGAGTCTTCGGCAATGGTGTTGGCAGCGGTGCGCAGGAAGTCGCCGTAGTCGCTGACGAAGAGCGACGGCATCACGGTGTCGAGGTCTATCACGCAGAGCACCTTGCCCTGTTTGTCGAACATCATGTTGTTCACCTTCGTGTCGCAGTGGCACACGCGCTTCTGCAGTTTGCCCTCGGCGAGGAGTCGTTCGCCCAGGCACATCTCGTCCATATACGCCTCAATCTCTTCTACGAACTGCTTCACGCTCTCGGCGCGTCCAACGGGGTTTTCGGCGTACACTTTGCGCAGCTGGTCGCGGCGTAGGCACATGTTGTGGAAGTCGGGGATTGTCTCGCCCAGCTGGTCGGCTATGTCAGCCAGCCGCGCCTCGAAGTCGCCGAACGCCTTGCCTGCGTCGTAGGACGAGTCGGGTGTCACGGTTTCCATAGTCACGGCATCGCTGATGAATACCGACACGCGCCAGTAGCTCTCACCGTCGAAGAAGTAGGTCTTGCCCTCGGTGGTGGGCACGAAGCGCAGCACACGACGGTCGAGGTCGTCGACACCTTCCGCCTTCAGTTGCTCGCGGATATAGTTGGTCACGGTCTCCACGTTGTGTTGCAGCATATCGACATCGGTGAAGATGTGGTGGTTGATGCGTTGCAGAACGTAGTCGGGGCGGTCTGTTTCAGCGGTCTGTATGCGGTATGTGTCGTTGATGAGTCCGTTGCCGAGTGGCTTGATGTCGCTCACGGTGCCCTCGATGAGGAACTTGCTGGTTATGTTGTTTAGATTGTTCATAGTTTTTATTATTTGATTTTTGCAAATTTACTGCTTTTTATTATAATAGATGATGTTATGGCGGCTTATTTCGCTTTTTTGCAGTAACTTTGTGGTGATAGACAAATAAAAAACTAATCATAATGCAATCAAAAAAACAACTCCTTGCGCTTCTTGCGCTTTGTGCCTTGGGGTCTGCCAACGCTTTCGCCGAGCGGAACACCCCTTTGAAATATTGGTTCGACCGTCCGACGACGATGCGCGGACAGGCAGTGTGGCTCGCTTCGAGTCCCGACCGTATGCCTACCGAGCGCCAGCTGGTGCGTGCCGGCGACTTGGTGAACAACCCCGACCCCGAATGGGAGTCGCAGTCGCTGCCCATCGGCAACGGCAATATCGGCGGCAACGTGCTCGGCTCGGTTGAGGCTGAGCGCATCACGTTCAACGAGAAGACGCTCTGGCGCGGCGGTCCGAACACCTCGCGTGGTGCTGCCTACTACTGGGACGTGAACAAGCAGTCGGCTCACGTGGTGGGCTAGATACGCGAGGCGTTCACCAAAGGCGACTGGCAGAAGGCGGAGCAGCTCACACGCAAGAACTTCAACAGCGTGGTGCCCTACGAGGCTGATGCCGAGGAGCCGTTCCGCTTCGGCAGCTTCACTACCGCCGGCGAGTTCTACATTGAGACCGGACTCAGCTCAGTGGGAATGACCGACTATCGCCGTGAGCTGTCGCTCGACTCTGCCCTTGCGAAGGTGAGCTTCTGCAAGGACGGCGTGCAGTACGAGCGCGAGTATTTCGTGTCGCATCCTGCCAACGTGATGGCGGTGCGCTTCGCTGCCTCGCAGCGTGGCAAGCAGAACCTCGTGTTCTCCTACGCTCCCAACCCCGTGTCGACGGGCGAGATGAAGGCGGACGGCACCGACGCGCTCTGCTGGCTGGCACGTCTCGACAACAACAGTATGGAGTACGCCGTGCGCATAAAGGCTGTGGCTAAGGGCGGCGCGGTGAGCAACGAGGGTGGCAAGCTCACGGTGAAGGATGCCGACGAGGTGGTGTTCCTCATCACTGCCGACACCGACTACCGACCCAACTACGACCCCGATTTCAGCGACCCGAAGGCTTACGTAGGTGTAGACCCTAAACAGACTACTGCCGACTGGCTCGCCAAGGCTGCCACAAAGGACTACGCCTCGCTGCTCAACGAGCACTATGCCGACTATTCGGAGCTCTTCAACCGCGTGCGTCTGAACATCAACAACGCTTCGGTTGATGCCGACGACCTGCCCGTGAACCGCCGTCTTGAGGCTTACCGCCAGGGCAAGCCCGACTACTACTTGGAGCAGCTCTACTATCAGTTCGGCCGCTACCTGCTCATCTCGTCGTCGCGTGCCGACAATCTGCCGGCTAACCTGCAGGGCTTGTGGCACAACAACGTCGACGGACCGTGGCGTATCGACTACCATAACAACATCAATCTGCAGATGAACTACTGGCTGGCTTGCCCGACGGGACTCTCGGAGTGCGAGCTGCCGCTCTTCAACTTCATCCGCACGCTCGTGAAGCCGGGCCGTGTAACGGCGAAGTCGTACTTCGGCACACGTGGCTGGACAACGTCCGTATCGGGCAACATCTTCGGCTTCACATCGCCGCTCTCGAGCGAGGATATGTCGTGGAACTTCTCGCCGTTCGCTGGTCCGTGGCTCGCCACACACCTCTGGAACTACTACGATTTTACGCGCGACCGCCGCTTCCTCGCTGACAACTACGAAATACTGAAGGAGTCTGCCGACTTCGCGTCCGACTATCTCTGGCATCGCGCCGACGGCGTGTACACCGCGGCTCCGTCCACATCGCCCGAGCACGGACCTGTTGACGAGGGTGCTACGTTCGCCCACGCCGTGATACGCGAAGTGCTCCTGGACGCTGTTGAGGCTAACCGCGTGTTAGGCAAGAGTGCCAAGGAGCGCCGCCAGTGGGAGGACGCGTTGAAGCATCTTGCGCCGTATAAGATAGGTCGCTACGGACAGCTCATGGAGTGGTCGACGGACATCGACGACCCGAAGGACGAGCATCGCCATGTGAACCACCTCTTCGGTCTGCATCCTGGCCACACCGTGTCGCCCGTTACGACGCCCGAACTGGCTAAGGCTTCGCGCGTAGTGCTCGAGCATCGTGGCGACGGCGCTACAGGATGGTCGATGGGCTGGAAACTCAACCAGTGGGCACGCCTGCATGACGGCAATCATGCCTACACGCTCTACGGCAATCTGCTGAAGAACGGCACGCTCGACAACCTTTGGGACACGCACGCTCCGTTCCAGATCGACGGCAACTTTGGCGGAACAGCCGGCGTAACAGAGATGCTCATGCAGAGCCACATGGGATTCGTCCACCTGCTGCCTGCACTACCCGACGCTTGGGCAGAGGGCGCTGTGAGCGGACTGCGTGCCAAGGGCAACTTCACCGTGTCTATCAGCTGGAAGAACGGCAAGCTCGCTGAGGCTGAGATACTCTCCGGCTCGGGCGAACCCTGCGAGGTGCGCTACGGCGAGTCGGTGCTGAAGTTCAAGACAAAGCGAGGCGCAAGCTATAAGGTCGTGTTCTGCGAGAACAAACTTGTAGGGGGTGCACTTGTCTCAAGTGCACCAACCAAGTAAAATACCAATTAGTTGGTGCACATCCTGTTCGGTGGGTGCAGTTCTTGCTCAATTGGTGCACATTCTGTTCGGTTGGTGCACTTGAGACAAGTGCACCCCCTTAAGACAACAAAGGTCGAGCGACTTCGCTCGACCTTTGTTGTCTTTGTATTATTAATACTCATCCTCTTCGTTGCAGTCATCATACTCCCACGAGTCGAAGTAGTTGCGCGATGGAGCGAAGTGACCGCCGCCGTAGCCCGGTTCCAGGTCTCCAATATTGCCAGTTCCGCCACTGTCACCAATAGATCCTGCCATTATGCTCATTGCCTCTATTTCCACTGTTGTAATAGATGGCTTTATATAAAGTTTTCTTTTCATGTTTTTTATATCTTAATGTTTAAGATGTTATATTTACTTTACTACGACCTTCTTGCCGTTCTGGACATAGATGCCGCTCTTCAGTGTGCTGAGTGAGTTGCCTACGCACTGTCCCTGCAGGTTGTACACCGGCGTGTTGCTTTCCTCAGTGTCGAATATTTCGCCGAGCGATGTTGTCGCTCCGTCGAGGTTGGCACGCAGCTTCTTGATGTCTGTGCCCTCCGGCACGATGAAGTATGCACGCAAGCCGTTCATCTGGCAAGCTTCCGCATCAGCCGGGTAGTAGAACTTGTTGCCGGCACCGATGTATATGTTCGTCTTGTCCTGCACCAGTGTTACGTGGTTGTAGATGCCCTTCATCTGCACAGTGGTTGTTGCGCCTACAGCCTGCGGGTTGCCGTTCTCGTCGAGTCCTGTAGCCACCATGCTTACTCCCTCGAATGTTGGGTTTGTCACAACGGCATTGCCTGGCTTCATGATGTACGGCTTGCCAGCCTCGATGTTGTCTACAGTTGCGAAGTACACAATGTTGTTCTCGCAGTTGCCTTCGTATGTGCGGAGCTGTGTGCCCTCGCCGAAATACTGTGCCACCTGCTCCGCATCAAGTGCGAACGGCACGCAGAATGTGTTCCAGTAGTCTTTGCTGAGTGTGCGCTGCAGCGTCACGTTAGCGTTCTCGTATGTCTCGATGACGTTGTCGGTCTTTGTCTCGTCGAGAGTGTAGCTCTTTGCTTTCGGTACTTCTACTGTGACGGTGATCTTTGTGGCGCGAGCCTGAGAACTGTTTGTAAATACAACCTCCTTAGCAGAACCTACCCAAACACCATTGTTAGGATCTGTACAGGTGTAGTTGTTGTCTGCAGAAGTCAGGTTCGTCAACGGATTGCTAGTTTTATTATCTATAATGTTATTGCCTACAAACTCAATCTTCGTGATTTTACCAATCTTGGTTGAGATTGTATGGGTTGAACCATAGAAGCGATAATTATCATCGCGTCCTAATGCAGCACTTTTTGAAGAAATCAGGACACATCCCTTTTCCACTGTATCATCAGCAGTTGTTGATGAATTATTTCCCTTATCTACGCCAGCAACGAACTCGATGTTTTTTTCTTCTACTGCGCTGTTGGTTACCTTCAGCGTGCATGTAGCCGTTGTCTCCTTATATGTATCGTTAGCAGCACCGGTAGCGGTGATGGTGTATGTGCCACTAACTTTAATAAGTGCTTTTCCGTCTGTTCCTCCAATCGTTGCGTTAGCACTTTCTGGCGATATGGTGTAAGTTACGTTGAGGCTGTGGGGGTTCTGCAGCACATTTGCTGCGTTGAATGTTACAGTACCGTCTGTTGCTTCCGCTAAATCTTCGCTGTAGCTCTCTGCTGCGAACTTGAAGTTGGTGTCAGTTGCGCGATTGTCTTCAATCACGAGTTTGTAGGATGCTGTGCCTGCTGCGTACTTGTCAGTAGCAGCCGATGTAGCGGTGATGATCACCTCGCCAGTCTTGTACATATGTATCTTACCTTCAGATACCTCTGCTGTCTTGTTATCCGAACTTGCGTATGTGATAGCAGATGCGTCAAGGTCTTCAGGCTTGGTGATGGTCTGAAGGTCAATAGTGCCAGCTACTAACTCCTTTGTTACAGTTGCCTCGGCGAAAGAGAGGGCAGGAACCGGCTTCTTCTCTGCTGTTGTGACGATGATTTGAGTGATGTTTTTTATTACACTTCCTGGATTTGTGAATGTTACAGACTCCTCATAGCCAGTCCAAGTGCCAGAGGCTTTGTCGTAAGTGTTTTTGTCTGTTGTGAAATTTGGGTATATAGTATTAGAACCAATAAATTTAATGCTTGTAATTACTCGTGTAGGATCGGTAAGTGAGAACGTTGTTTTGCTATCCTTATAGAAGCGGTAGTCTGTGCCATTTCCAAGTATAGCTTTAGTTGAATATATCTTTACAATACTCTTGTTTAAGTTGTCTGCTATTTGTTGAGAAGAGTTGTTTGATTTGTCTTCAGAAACATTGAACGTAATCTCCGACAAATCAACAGCCTTCTTGTTCGTAATCTGATACGTAGCGGTGGAGTCAGAGTATTGTGTTGGGTCTGTAGGTGTGAATGTAGCGGTGATGGTTGTTGTGCCATATACAGCTGCGTTGATGGTTACTGCGCCCGTTGTGGGGTCGACAGTAGCCACAGCGTCGCCCGATGCTGCGTATGTGATTGTGCCTGCTACGCCGTCGGCTACGGTTGCGGTGTAGCCAGTGAAGTCTGCGCCAGCATCGGTCTTGCCTTCGGTAAGAGTGACGTCGGTGCCGTTAAAAGAGAGAGAAGTAGCGATGTGGTTGTCTTTGTTTTCGACAACGTATGAGTCGGTAGATGTTTGGTAGGTGTCTGTTTTAGGCAGGGTGGCTGTGATGGTAGCCTTGCCAAACTTGGTGTTGGTGAATGTCAGTTCGCCGGTTTTAGAGTCAACGGCTACGATGTCTGCAGCATCGCTTGTATATTCAATAAGTTTAGATAAGTCGGTGTTGTCGTCGCTCTTTGTAGCGGTAGCTTTAGGCGTGGTAAAGCCCTCAAGCGTGCCATTGGTGAATGTGAATGTCTTGCCTGAGTTGATGCCAAAGGTGGTAGTGGTGGTGGGGGTGGTAGCTGCTTCTTCGTAGGTGATTTCTATTTTTGAGATGAAGAAGTTTTTGCTTTTGCTTGTTGTTGTGAGTGTTAAAACTATATCCCCCGTTTCTGTTCCTTTTCCAGTGAATGTATAGTTTTTATAACTTGTGGTCAAAGATACTTTTTTACCAATAGTAGTTCCTCCAACAGAAGCAGAAATACTTTTGCCCGTACCACTTTGTTTGGCATTTACTACAATAGACTTTATAATAACATTAGAAACAAACTTGCCTGTTAATGTTATAGGACTGTTTGTTGCACCCCAATATGTTCCTTGAGCGTTACTCGTACCATCTATATACTCCCAAGACAATACCCCATCTTGTGAGTATATACAATCTGAAGGAGTTGATTTGATTGTTGTGGTGATAGTTTTCGTTTCTTGAGCATACCCCCCCCCACCGTACACACAATCGTGAGCAGTGTGAGCATAAAAAATCGTAAATGTTTAGTCATAATATGTAATTTTTAATGTTATAGGCTTGTTGTTATGTCGTTAAAATTAAGAGTGTTGTAGTTGAGGTAAGGGATGTTGTTTCTTTAAATGCAAAATTACATCTAATGTTTTGTATTTGTATTGAAATAATGTTTAAATAATGTAAAAAGGGTATGACATTGTGTGAATGTCATACCCTTTGTGGTTGCGTGGGTATGGCAAGGATGCCATACCCTCCTATTATTACTCATAAACCCAGTAGCCGGTGGTCTGCTGCTGTGATGTGCCGTCCTTAGCCGGAGCAGCTGCAGCGGATGTTTTGCGGAAGTAGCCTACGAGTGTTACGTCGAAGATGAGTGTGGAGTAGGCTGCGCCCGGCGTGGCTGACGAGCCGTATGCCAGCTGATGGGGCATGTACACGAGCCATCTGTCGCCGATGTGCATGTTCTGCAGAGCCGTGGCGAAACCTTTCACCACGCCGCTCACGGCGAAGGTGCGTGGCTTCATCGTGCTGAGGTTGTACTCGCCCTGCCACGACTTGTCGAAGACATAGCCCTCGGCGTAGCTTGTGGAGGGCAGCAGGCGACCGCTGTAGTGCACCTTCACCGAGTCGGTGAAGAACGGGCAGCCCGAACCCTTGCCGGCGTTGAGCACGTTGGCAAGCACGAAGTCGTAGCTATGCGTAGCCACCTGGTCGTTGAGGCTCCATGAGCGCAGCACCTTCCAGTCGGCAGCACCACCCGCCACCAGCTGCTTCACCTCGGCATACTTCTTGTCGTAGTATGCCTCGTTGGTCTTTCGCCAGTTGGGGAACTCCTCCTTCTCGTTGTCGGTCTCGCTGCACGACGACAGGCTTGCTGCGAAGACTGTCGTCATGGCGAGGAGTATGAATAAATAGTATTTCTTCATTTAGTATGTTTTTACTGCAATTTCTTGAGCAGGCTTGTGATGCTCACCTTGTCCTCGATGATGCTGAGGAGTTGGTCGATGCTCACGCGCTCCTGCTCCATTGTGTCGCGGAAGCGGAGTGTCACGGTGTTGTCCTGCAGTGTGTCGTAGTCGACGGTCACGCAGAACGGTGTGCCCACTGCGTCCTGACGGCGGTAGCGCTTGCCGATGGTGTCCTTCTCGTCGTAGCTTGTGTTGAAGTGGAACTTTAGGTTGTTCACAATCTCGCGAGCCTTCTCGGGCAGTCCGTCCTTCTTAACGAGCGGTAGCACGGCGAGTTTTGTCGGCGCGAGTGCGGGCGGGAGCATGAGTACGACGCGTGTCTCGCCGTTTTCGAGCTGCTCCTCTTTATAAGAGTGGCACATCACGCTGAGGAACATGCGGTCTACGCCGATAGATGTCTCGATGACATACGGAGTGTACGACTCCTTGGTCTGCGGGTCGAAGTACTTGATTGAGCGGCCCGAGAACTTCTCGTGCTGCGAGAGGTCGAAGTTGGTGCGGCTGTGTATGCCCTCTACCTCCTTGAAGCCGAACGGCATGTGGAACTCGATGTCGGTAGCGGCGTTGGCGTAGTGAGCCAGCTTCTCGTGGTCGTGGAAGCGATAGTTCTCGGCGCCGAAGCCAAGAGCCTGGTGCCACTTCATGCGCAGCTCCTTCCACTTCTGGAAATACTCGAGTTCGGTGCCCGGCTGCACGAAGAACTGCATCTCCATCTGCTCGAACTCGCGCATACGGAAGATGAACTGGCGTGCCACGATCTCGTTGCGGAACGCCTTACCGATCTGTGCGATGCCGAACGGAATCTTCATGCGGCCCGTCTTCTGCACGTTGAGATAGTTGACGAAGATGCCCTGTGCTGTCTCCGGACGGAGGTACACCTTGTTAGAACCGTCGGCTACGGAGCCCATCTCTGTAGAGAACATGAGGTTGAACTGGCGCACGTCGGTCCAGTTCTTTGTGCCGCTGATCGGGTCTACGATCTCCTCGTCTATGATGATCTGCTTCAGCTCGGCGAGGTCCGGACCCTGCATAGCCTCTGTATAGCGTGCGTGGAGAGCGTCGCGCTTCTGCTGGTGCTCGATTACGCGAGCGTTGGTGGCGCGGAACTGTGCCTCGTCGAAGCTCTCGCCGAAGCGCTTGCGTGCCTTGGCAATCTCCTTCTCGATCTTCTCGTCGTACTTCGCAATCTGGTCCTCGATGAGAACGTCGGCACGATAGCGCTTCTTTGAGTCGCGGTTGTCGATGAGCGGGTCGTTGAATGCGTCTACGTGTCCGCTTGCCTTCCAGATAGTAGGGTGCATGAAGATGGCAGAGTCGATGCCCACGATGTTGTCGTGGAGCAGCACCATGCTCTTCCACCAGTATTGTTTGATGTTGTTCTTCAGTTCTACACCGTTCTGTCCGTAGTCGTACACTGCAGCCAGACCGTCATAAATATCGCTACTTGGGAATACGAAACCGTACTCCTTACAGTGACTCACGATTTTCTTGAAAACGTCTTCTTGTGCCATTTTTATATGTGTTTTATTATAATTTTAGTTGCAAAGTTACGCTTTTTTGATTAATTACGTAGCGTTTAAGGAGTTAAATGTTATGAAACGGTTGTTTTGCGGTGGTAGTTGTGTGGTGTTGTAGTGATGGTTAAGTCATCGGACAGCGTACGGAATCTGATCGGATGGCGGACGGAATCTGATTGGGTGGCGGACGGAATCTGGTCGGGTGGCGGACGGAGCACGATGGTAAAAGTTGTGCTAATTAGGGAATTTCCCATTACCGATTAGGGAAAATCCTTTTGGCTTGCAGTAACAAAAGCATAACTTTGCAAGCGAAAGGAAACCTCAAGGGGGTGCAGTTGTCTCAACTGCACCAACAGAGCAAGAAGTGCACCAACATAGCACATTCTACTTGGTTGGTGCACTTGAGACAAGTGCACCCCCTGAGAATGACAAGTGCACCCCCTGAGAATGACAAGTGCACCCCCTGGGAGGCACCCCTTTAAGATAAGTATAACTTTTAAAAACAGAGATATTATGAAACGGTTATTCGCAACAATAGTAATGGTGCTTGGCTTCGCGGTAGCAGCCAGCGCAATGAGTTACAGTCAGGCACGCGAACAGGCGTTGTTCCTCACCGACAAGATGGCTTACGAGCTGAACCTCACCGACGACCAGTATGAGGCGGCTTACGAGATAAACCTCGACTATCTGCTCAGTGTCAACTCCGACGACGAACTCTACGGCGACTACTGGCGTTGGCGTAACATCGACTTCAGCTATGTGCTCCTCGACTGGCAGTACCGTATGTTCTGCGAGGCAGCCTACTTCTATCGTCCGCTCTACTTCAGTGCAGGCGTTTGGCACTTCGCTATATACGCTCGCTATCCGCACCGCGACTACTTCTACTTCAATCGTCCGACGGTGTACGTGAGCTATCGTGGCGGCCACTCGTGGCGTCAGAACAACGGCAGCTCGTGGTACAACGGCAGAACATTCGGTTCGCGCCGTGGCGGCGATGCCCACTTCGGTATGCGCGACGGCTTCAAGCGTGGCGACTACGGACGTGGCAACCGCCAGTCGTTCGGCTCGCGTGGCAACCGTAGGGTAGAGAGCAGAGGTAACAGCGACTTCGGCTCGCGCCGCGACAACAGCGGAAGCGGTTTCGGCTCGCGCAGTTCGTCGGGCTTTGGTTCAAGTCGCAGTTCGTCGGGCTTTGGTTCAAGTCGCAGTTCGTCGGGCTTTGGTTCAAGCCGCAGTTCGTCGGGCTTCGGTTCAAGCCGTGGCTCTGGCTTTGGCAGTCGTGAGAGTAGCACGCGCACAACGGTGCGTCAGCCCGAGAGCAATAGAGGCTTTTCAGGCAGCAGCTTCGGCTCGCGTCGCGACAACTCGTCGAGCTCGTCAGCCCCACGCTCAACGTTCAAGCCGTCGGGCTCGTCAAGACACTCGTCGTCGTTTGGAGGCGGTGGTTCGTCGTCAAGAGGTGGCGGTGGTTTTGGCTCGCGCAGATAATTTTTAGGGGAACTTTTAGGGGGTGCACTTGTCTCAAGTGCACCAACAAAGCAGGAGGTGTACCAACAAAGCAAGAAGGTGCACCAACAGAACATTCTACCTGGTTGGTGCAGTTGAGACAACTGCACCCCCTTAACTGCACCCCCTAAGTGCACTCCCTATACTTACTTCCTCATGCTCTGCTCCTTGCGGTATTGCGTTGGCGACATGCCGAGGTGGCTCTTCGTGAACTTGCCGAAGAACGAGAGGTTGGGGAAGCCCAACAGCTCCGATATCTCTTTGATGGAGAGGTTAGAACGGCGCAGATACTTCTCTATCGCCTTCACCGTGTAGCTGTGTATCCAGTCGAGCGCCGTGCGCCCCGTCACCTGTTTCGTGATGTTCGAGAGATACTTCGGCGTGATGCACAGCTCCTGCGCATATTTCTTCACGGGCTGCATCCTGCCGTTGTTCGCCGACAGCATCTCGATGAAGCGCTGGAAGAGCAAGTTGGCTTGCTTGAGATTGCCCCCTTCGATGCTATACTCCACGTAGGGCGTGATGATGGCGAACAGCTCGTAGATGGAACTTTGCAGCAAGCAGTGCATAATCTCCTTATGATAGAAACCATGCGGATTCTTTATCTTGTGTGCAATGATGGCGTAGTACTTCAAGAACATCTGTTGGCGTTCCTCGTTGAGGTGGATCACGGGGTTGTGCGATACGTAACCGAGCAGATTAAGATAGTCGCGGTTCACCTGCACACTGGCTTGGGCTGCCTTGCTCGACACGCCGACACTTTTCGAGTCGTAGTCGGGCGATACCATTACGTTTTCCCATGTGCTGCTGGGCAGACAGATAATCACGTCGCCCGCCTTTGCGGTATATGCGTTGGAGTTGGTTTCAAATTGTATACGTCCCTTAGTGCAGTAGACCATCATAATCATATCAAACTTGAACGTGCCGTCTACCTGCAGCACCTTGTCGATGCCGTCGAGCACAACCATGTCGCCATCTATGTAGTCGGCATTGCCGTAATGAGCGATGAGCCCCATGTCAATCTTCAGTTCTGTCATTTCGTTAGCCATTATGTTTCGTAATTAAGATTCGTATGCAAAGTTATTTTGTCATCCGCAAAGGTAGTCATTATTTCCATACCGATATTATTCCGTTTTGCCGATTTTGTATTCTTTAAGTCAGATTTTATAAAATTATTACGCCTAACGCTGGTTATGAATAATGTAAAGTAGTAGAAAAAGATGTAAACCGATCATTAGATTACAGAAAAGTTGTAACTTTGCACGAACATTAGGCAATTAGTAAGCAAATACATATAAATAAAAACAAAAATAAGAGAAAATGAATGTAGCTATTGTTGGTGCGAGTGGCGCCGTAGGACAGGAGTTTCTGCGCATCCTCGCCGAGAGAGAGTTCCCCATTGACAATTTAGTGTTGTTTGGTTCTGAGCGTTCGGCTGGAAAGAAATACACGTTCAAAGGTAAGGAGTATGAGGTGAAGCTCTTGCAGCACAACGACGATTTCAAGGACATCGACGTTGCGTTCACATCGGCTGGTGGTGGCACCTCTAAGGAGTATGCCGAGACTATCACTAAGTACGGCGCAGTGATGATCGACAACTCGTCGGCGTTCCGCATGTGCGACGATGTACCATTGGTAGTGCCAGAGTGCAATGCCGAGGATGCTCTGAAGCGTCCGCGCGGTATCATCGCCAACCCTAACTGCACCACTATTATGATGGTGGTAGTGCTGAAGCCGCTGGAGCAGCTCAGCCACATCAAGCGCATACACATCGCCAGCTACCAAAGCGCATCGGGCGCAGGCGCAGCTGCCATGGCAGAGCTGCAGGAGCAGTATCGCGAGCTGGTGAACAACGAGCCGGTGAAGGTGGAGAAGTTCCCGCACCAGTTGGCGTATAACGTCATCCCGCAGATTGATGTCTTCACCGACAACGGATATACCAAGGAGGAGATGAAGATGTTCAACGAGACACGCAAGATCATGCACAGCGACGTGCGCTGCTCTGCGATGTGCGTGCGCGTCAGCTCGCTCCGCTCTCACTCCGAGTCGGTATGGATTGAGACCGAACGCCCCATCAGCGTCGAGGAGGCTCAGAAGGCAATCGCTGCGGCTCCGGGATGCACACTGAAGGACGACCCGCAGAACCTCGTCTACCCGATGCCGCTGGAGACAGCCGGCAAGGACGACGTGTTCGTAGGACGCGTGCGCAAGGATCTCGCCGACGACTGCGGACTCACGTTCTGGCTCTCGGGCGACCAGATTCGCAAGGGTGCTGCGCTCAACGCGGTGCAGATTGCGGAGTACCTGTATAAGGTGGGCGACCTGAAGTAAGCGGTTCTCCCACAGATTTATTCTGCTGAGATATCCTCCCACAGAATTATTCTGCTGAGATATCCTCCCACAGATTCCACGGATTTTCACAGATGTGACTTATACAAAGAACTCCCACAGAATTCACAGAATACACAGAAGTTTAGGTGCATTTATTGCAGTGTGAGTATGGCAGGAATGCCATACCATCCTATACATCTGTGTAAATCCGTGAAATCTGTGGGAGTTTTCTCTATAAGTACTTCCGTGAATTCCGTGGAATCTGTGGGAGTTTTCAGTTCCCTCTATTCTGTGGGAGCGTTAGAACTTGAGTTTCACGCTTGCACCAGCCATAACCCAGATGCCCGGCTGCTTCACGTTGCCCAGGTCGTAGTAGTGATGGTTGGTGATATTGTCGGCCTTTACATATATATTGTATGTAGGCGCAGACCACTGCAAGCGCACATCCACCTTTGTGTACGGATGATAACCGTTCATGCGCTCCTGCCAACGCAGCGCCCACGATGCCGTGAGCTGTCGCCAGATGCGATGGTCAACCTGCAGCGTAGCCTTGTGGCGCAGATACTCTAAGGCGTAGAGCGAACCGAAGACATCACCGTCGGTAGAGTGCTTCTGATGGATGAACGCATAGCCAGCCTTTATGCGCGTGATGAAGAACTTCGGCAGCAACTCCTGCAGGTGCAGCGCAGCATCAACGGAGTAACCCATGTTGTCGAGCTTACCGATGTTCATAGCCTGATACTTCTTGCTCTCAGCCGTAGGGTACACCCAGTCGATGATGTCCGTACCCTTCGAGTAGAACCCATTCAGCACTGCCTCGAAGCCGTGCGTGCGGTAGCGCGTGCCCACCTTGAACGCCTCGTTCTTCTCCGGTCGCAGCGCAATGTCGCCCTGCTGCACCGAGTTGCTGGTATAAAGGTCGGTGTACGTAGGCACGCGCAACGCGCGGTTCCACGAAGCATACACCTTCCACTCGTCGTTCGGGCGGTAGCTCACGTCCACACCAGGGTAGAGGCGGAACTTGCCGTCGAGCGCCGTGTTGCGGTTGGCGAGCAAGCCAGCCGACAGCGTGAAGCCGCCCACGATGACGTTATGCTCAAGGAAGAGACTCGTGTTGGTGCGCTCGCCGAGTCGGTTGTATTTGCGGTCGGTGCCGCCGATAGACACCCATTTGTCCTCCGGCTGCACATCGCCGTACGCCGTGCTGAGGATATGCTCGCGGCGCACGTCCACGCCAGCCGCCGTCTTGCCGAGCAGCCACGAGGCATGAGCGTTGAGCGAGCCGCCGTAGGTGTCGAGACGGTGATAGTTCTCGCCGGCAGCAGCACCCTCCTTGCCCTTTATAAGCTGGTAGTGGTCGACATCCTTATGCCAGTAGACCATCGGCGTAAGCACGAAACGCTCGTCAGCCCACGGCTTTATCTCCGCCTGTGCCGACGCAAGGAAACGGCGTGTAGCCTCAAACTGATTTTTGAACTTCGCACTGTAGAACGTAGACGCACCGAAGTCCTGCGACGAGAAGCCGCCCTGCCACTGCAGGTCTACGTAGCGCGACTCCCAACTGCCCGTGTAGTAGGCGCGACGACGACGGAAGTCGCTGTTCTCCGTACCTCCATCGCTCTGCGTGTAGCCACCGCTCAGCTTCTGACGCACCGCACCCGTAGCAAGATTAACGCTTGCGTCGCCACCGAACGTGCCGAACGAGCCGCCCTCGGCAGCCACCGTCACGTTGCTCTCGGCATCGGCACGCGTCACGATGTTGATGGCACCGCTGAACGCCGACGAACCGAACACACGTGCCGAAGCACCCTCGAGAACCTCGATGCGCTCAATGTCGGAAAGCGAAACTGGAAAATCGGCAGCGTTGTGACCCGTCTGTGCACTCGAAATATTCATGCCATTCAATAGAATGGTGATCTGGTCGAACGTGCCGCCGTTGATGGAGATGTCCGTCTGTACACCAAAGCCCCCGCGCTGACGGACATCCACGCCCGGGACTAACTTTAAAATGTCGTTGACACTCGCTGCTTCCGCACGCTGAATGTCGTCGCGCGAAATGACAGCCACAATCTTTGCCGACTGCAATGCAGTGAGCGGAGCACGCGAACCCGTTACGAGCACCTCGTCGAGCTTCACCTCCTCACGGCTCAGCGAGTCGAGAGCCAGAGCCGACGCTACAGGCTTCGTGCTGATGCCCTCTGCCTTGGCGTTGGTGAGCGTAGCCACACTGAGCGTGCAGATGAGCACCTCGCGACCCAGGCAGCTGAAAAGAGCGTAGCTGCGGTGCGTGAAGTGCTTGAAATGCAATGCCACAGGGCGTGCGTTGAAATTGTTTTTGAACATAAAAAATATAAATTGTTAATGATGAAAGGGGTGTTTTGAGCGTGCAAAGTTAGTATAAACTCGGCAAATTACAAAATAAGCAGGCACGTTTTTCACCTACTCGTACACGCCGTACACCATGTAGCTGCCGTCGCCACGCAGCGTGATGCTCTCGCCCGTCGTCTCGTTGAGCGTGCCTTGCCACATCGCTGCGAACGCATACGGCTGCCAGCGCAGACCGTCGCCCTCAAGGTGCGAGCACGTGAGGTTGAAGATGCTCACTTGCTGTCCGGCAAAGGTGGCGAGTTCCGTTGTGCCGGAAGCCGAAAGGAACACGCCGTGGTCGGTAGCCATCAACGCCGCGATGTGCATCTCGCGACGATAGAAGTCGAGCAGCGATATGTTGCCTAATGTGTGGTCCTCGCGCTTGCCCGTAGCTCCGACGTAAGCAATGCGGCGGCATCCACGCTCTGCGCAGAAGCGTGTCGCCTTCGTAAGGTCGTTGTAGTCCTGCTCCTCCACCTTATATATAATGTCGCGGTGCGCTGTCAGGAACTCCTGCGACATCGAGTCGCAGTCGCCTATAATCGCCGTCGGCATGTATCCGCGTCGTATCAGTTCTTCGCCAGCCGAGTCGCACGCCACCAGCATCCTCGCCTGTTCGACGAGCGTGAGCGGCACGGCATGAGTGGGGAAGTCGCCACCGGCTACGACGACCGCATCGAAGCCGTCCGGCTGTAGCGATGCAAAGCTTTTGGGAGTGTGTGGTTGGTTGCACATGTTTATTATGTTTTAGTTGGCAGTGGTTGTTCGTCAACTGTACACTTTGTTTGGAGCAAGCAAAAGTACGCAATAAAAAGCACTTTCTATTGCTTTTTTCTTTATATTTGCAGCATCAAATCAAACTATTCATCTATTATTCTATTATGGCAGAAACCTCGAATACTCCGCACGTGTTGAAATCGCAAGCCAATTGGGATGCGCTCTATTTCTATCAGAAGTCGGATGTGATATATCAGCTTGCGTTCGCCTTCTGTGAGCGCTTCATACATTTATACAAAGACCGCACGCGCGACCAAGTGATACAGGCAGCACGTTCGTGTAAGCAAAATATAGTGGAAGGCTTGGCGGACGGTGTCGCCTCCACGGAGATGCAACTGAAGCTACTCAACGTGGCTCGCGCTTCGCTGAAGGAGTTGCGCGAGGACTTTGAGGACTATATAAAGTCGCGTCACCTACAATTCTTCGTTAGCGGTGAACCGCGCTACGCTGATATGCTCAACTATTGTCGCTATCATAATCGCCTGTCCGATTATGAGCCGTTCTTCGCGCAGTGGACTGACGAGCAGATGTGCAACTATGCCATCACGCTCTGCCACTTCATTGACCGGATGATGATGTCGTTCTTGAAGAAACTGGAGCAGGAGTTTATCACTGAGGGCGGCATAAAAGAGCGTATGCACCGCGCTCGCACCGGATATCGCCAGCAGCAAGACGAGCGTTTGAAACAGCTGGAGGCAGAGCTGCCGCGTCTGAAGCAAGCCCTCGCTGAGGCGCAGGCGGAGGCTGCGAAGTGGAAGGCTGCCTTTGAGGATCTAAAGCAAAGAGCGCTAAAGATGTATTATGAAAAGGAAGAGGAGATAAAGAGACTGAAGGAATTGCTGGGGGAGGAGAATCTATAGCTTTTATAGACGTTTTAGGTATTCTATAAACTCTAGACATTCTAGATGTTCTAGAGTTTCTAGATGTTCTAGATTCTCTATACCTGCACCTTTTTCGCAAGCCCCTTCCACTTCCAATATCCCATGACCGCTATCACCACGTATAGCCCATAGAGCCCAGCCTTGAACGGTATGCCCTTGACCACGTACAGATAGCAGCAGACAACGTCGACGGCTATCCAGAAGAGCCACTGCTCAACATACTTGCGTGCCAATGCCCATAAGCCGACTAAGCTCAGAGCGTTGGTGAAAGCATCGAGCAAGGGAACCGTACTGTTGGTGTAAGCCACCAAGACATAATATGTGGCAGCCCAGGCAAGGAAGAAAAAACCGAGCGTGCGCAAGATGAGGCGGCGAGGAAAGAACGTTATAGGAAGATCTTCGGAAGAACTGCTAACCGCGCTTGCGCCTTCTTTCTTGTCAGAGCCTTTGCGTTTAATCATTGCCTTCCATTTCGCTCCGAACTTCCACACGGCATAGCCGTATATTGCGGCAAGCGTGTAGTAGACAGCCATGCCGGCATCACCATAGAGACCGTGGCTCCAGTAGAGGTAAATGTCCATGGCTGGCATCATGATGCCTACAACCCACAGCGCGATGCTCGCACGGTATTCGAGAACGAGATAGATGAGCCCGAGGATTGTTGTGACGATGTCGAGCCAATGAGTGGAGAGAAAATCTGTCATTTTATCAAAAAAAAACAGCCCCTCCCCGATTGGGGAGGGACGAGGTTTTAGAACTTCAGTGTTACGGTTCCCATGCAGTTGAAACCAGCCATTGGGATGTAAGCCACGGTAGAGTTGCGCTTACCCTGGTTGTACCAGTCGTAGTAGACGTAGCCAGAAGCTGCATAGTGACGGTTGAAGATATTGTTGAAGTCGGCACCGAGCACAATCTGCTTCAAGCCAAGCATACGCTTCGCGAAGTTGAATGTGTACGAAGCGTTCACGTTAGTCTGCGAGTAGCAAGGCAGTGAGCGGTCAGAGCTCTCGGTGTTGTCGAGATACTGCTTGCTGACGAAGTTGGTGTGCCATGTGGCGCGGAAGCCAGCGAAGTGAACATCTACGAAGCCGTTGAGGATAGCCGACGGCGAGAAAGCAATGGTAGAGCTCTTGTATGTGTTCCATACGGCAGCACCATCCCAGCTCTCGACACACTCCTTGAAGTTATGCAGACGGTTGCGGCTCAGTGCGGCGTTACCCTCTACAGAGAGCCATGAGAGTGGGCTCCAGCCTGCTGACAGCTCAGCACCGAGACGATAAGAGTCCTTGATGTTGCGTGTCAGTGCCTCGCCGATGTCGCTCTTCTCACCAGTCATCACGAACTGGTTGACGTACTTCATGTAGTAGAAGTTGACACCTGCGAACCAGTTCTCGCCCTGATACTGATAGCCCCACTCGATGTCGAGCAGGCGCTCAGGCGACGGATTGCCGTAGCCGATGTTGTCGGTGAAGTTGTTGCGCTCCGGTTCGCGGTTGGCGTAGGCGATAGAAGCGTATGCCTTGTGTCCGTTAGCATCGTAGCTGATGCCAGCCTTCGGGTTGACGAAGAAGTAGTTCTCGTTGATGTTGATGCTCTGGTTCTTGTAGTTGCCGTCGGCACCCTGCTCGAAGTGGTCGTTGATGCCGTCGGTCTGATAATTGACATAGCGCATCTGCATATCGAGGAACCAGTTCCAACCCTTGCCGAACTTGCGGTTAGCCTTGAAAAACCAGCTCCAGTCGTTCTTATCTGCGTCAGAGTCGTAGTACTTGTAGCGACCATTAGTGAAGTACTTTTCTTCGAGAGTCTTGTCAGCGATGTATGTCACCTTGCCCCAGTGATTGCAACGGAAGAGCTGCATACTAAGACCGCCCGTAACATCCCACAGAGCATCCTTATAGTTCACGTTGTAGAGAGCGCCATAGTTGTTCTGTGTGAGTCCTTTCTTGCGGATAGCATCCGACTTAACCAGTTTCAGTTCGCCATCCTTTACGTACATCTCGTTGATGCCAAACTTAGAAGCCAACTTTGTGTTCTGCTTGAACTCGTTATAGTAGCCATAGCCGTATGTGTAGTGAGCCGTTATGGAGTGGCTCCAACGGTCGGTAGGCTGCCATGTGAAGTTGAGGATGTTGTGGCTCTGCTCGAAGTTGTCAGTAGTCTGATCCCAGTATGAGCCGTCGCGCATCTTGTAACGCTCTGTTGTAAGTGGCTGACTTGGGTCGGGTGCCCAGTTAGCGTCTACCGGGATGTTGAGCGACTCGTAGAGCGGGTTGAACTTGCCCAATCCATGCTTCCACATATCCTTATAGCTCTTGATGCCCCATGCCTTGAGGTCGGTATCGCCGTCGTAGTTACATGCTGGCACGCCGTTCCATGCCTGACCTGTGTGCTCGAAGTTGCCGATGTTCTTATACGAAATCTTGAAGCGGTCGCCGAACCATGTCAGTCCGCCGTAGTACGAACCCGAGCGTCCGCTTGTGCCGTGGATGTATCCGTCGGTATTGGTCTCGTGGTAAGCACCGTCGAGTACGAGGTGATCCCAGAGCAGACCCGTTGAGAACTTGCCGCCAAAGCGGTATGTGTTGAACGAACCGTAAGAGCCTGTAACCTCTACGGTTGGCTTCAGCGACGGTGCAGCTGTAGCAAGCGACACCGCACCACCGAAGGCTCCGTCGCCGTTGGTTGATGAACCGATGCCACGCTGAATTTGTGCGCTACCCATGAGGGCTGCATAGCTGTTCATGTTTGCCCAGAACACGCACTGGTCCTCAGGCGAGTTGAGAGGCACACCGTCTACCGTTACGTTAATGCGGCTACCGGCAGCACCACGCATACGCATATAAACAGTACCAGTACCCACGCCGTTCTCGCTCCATGCAAGCACGCCCGGTGTGCGGGCGAAGAGCATAGGCAGCTCCTTGCCAGAGGTAGCGAAGCGCTCAAGCTCAGGCTTATTGATGTTTTCTACTGCAAATGGTGAACTCTTCGGGGCTCTTACAGCCTTTACTACCACCTCGTTGAGGTTGTTCACACGGGTAGTGTCGAGCTTGTTCTGCTCGCCAGCAGCTTGCGAAGGGCAAGTGCACGCAGCAGCCAAGGCTACTCCAATGATTTTCTTCATCTTTTTTAAAGTTGATGTTGTTATCCAATAATAAGACTATAAGGGCTTTTGAAATAAAGAAAACCGTTCATATCTGTACCTTATCGCTACGCCGGTATTATCCGGATCAGCTCTGAGGGTATGTTCTCAGACGGTAAATATTCCGCCACCCCTTAGTCTACACTATATAAACTGGGTGCAAAGTTAACTAAATTTTGCATATTCAAACAATTTGTTTGTATAATAAACCCTAAAAAATGTGCGTAGCGGGCGGAATATGAAAAATTTGTAGTAAGTTTGCAACACTGAAAAGGCGAGCCAATAAAGGGTTGATGCGCCTTTCGATATTCACACATTATATATAATATAGAACGAAAATGGGGCGTCTGAAACTCATTTTGGCTTTGATAAGCCATTATAAATATGCCATAACCATAATCATCGGCGTGCTCACCGTGGGCTTTGTTGATGAGAATAGCTTCCTGCATCGTTTCCAACTCGAGATGCAAATCAGCGACCTGGAGGAGGAAATAGCGAAGTATAATGCGCAGAACGAAAGCGACCTGAAGAAGCTGAAGGAGATGCGACAGGGTCCGCAAGCGTTTCAGAAGATAGCACGCGAACGCTACTTTATGAAGGCTGACGACGAGGATATCTATGTGCTTAGTGACGACCCCCAACCTGAAAAAGCAAAAGAGTAAACTACAATGAAACAACTAAATACTATACAAAGCGCGCTATTCCTCATCGGAGGCGTATTAATGGTGATAGGAGCTGGCTGCTTCGTCTTTATGTTCGCACAGCAGATTGTATGCTGGATATTCCTTGTCGGAGCATTACTGTTTGCAGCGATGCAGGTGAACCAGGCATACGAAGGACATAACCCCACCATCAAGCGACTCAAGAAAATAATGACCTTCGCCGACATCTTTTTCGTATTGGCAGGTCTGCTCATGGTAGATAGTGCTAACATGTGGCTCAAGGACTACTTTGCCGACACCATCACTTACTTCAATGTAGTTTACAACAAGTGGGTGTTGCTATTGCTCGCTGCAGCCATACTCGAGATGTACTCTATGCACCGCATAGCATCGGAGTTGAAGAAAGACGCAGTGGAGGACGAAGCCGACAGTGAAGGGCAGGACGATGCTCCAGCCACAGACAGACAATAAGAAAACAATAAGAACCCAATAAAAACTCAAGATAATGAAGAAGCTACTTTACGCTTTACTCTGTATAATAGCATTGGCATCATGCTCCAGCTCGTACAACATACAAGGCTCCTCGAACGTGTCCACACTCGATGGTCGTATGCTCTACTTGAAGGTGCTAAGCAATAACGACTTCAAGAAGATTGACTCCTGCGATGTCGTACACGGACAGTTTCAGTTCAGCGGAACGTTCGACACCGTGCGCCTCGCCAATATCTTCATGGACGACGAGAGCATACTGCCACTCGTAATCGAAAGTGGCGACATCACTATAAAGCTCGACAACACACAGCAGAATGTGAGTGGCACACCGCTCAACGACGAGCTCTTTAAGTTCTTCAACAAGTACAACCAGTTGAAAAATCAGGAAGCCGAACTGCTGCACACTCACGACCGCGCCATCATGGACGGTAGCGATATGGAGGCAGTGACACGCCACATCAACGCCGAGGCAGTGCGACTCATGGCAGAAGAGGACAAGCTCGTCACAACATTCGTCACCGAGAACTTCGACAATGTGCTCGGTCCGGGCGTATTCTTCATGATGACCATCGGCTATCGCTATCCCGAACTCACACCGTGGATAGAGGATATCATGAGCAAAGCCACCGACAAGTTCAAGAACGACCCATACGTGAAGGACTACTATCAGAAGGCTCTGGAGAACCAAGCCATTATGAACGGCATGAAAGAAGTGAACAATGCGCCTGCCGGTGCTGCCACCGTTCCTTCGATGCCCGACGGACCGACACCGAACGAGCTGGCACAGCCCGCTGCCAGCGAATAGCATACGCTAACAACGAACAGTAACTATATCTAAGAAATATGAAAACATTAGTATTTGGTGGTAAGCTTGTCAACGAGGGGGCTACGCGAGTAGCGTCCCTCGTTGTCGACGGCGACACCATTACAGACATTATAGAAGGTACAGAAACACCTCGTGGCGACTACGACAGCATCGTAGATGCCACGGGGTGTTTTGTTATGCCCGGAGTGATCGACTGTCATGTACACTTCCGCGACCCCGGACTGACCGAGAAGGCGGACATGGAGACCGAGAGTCGTGCTGCGGCTTACGGCGGTGTCACCACCTACTTCGATATGCCGAACACTAAGCCACAGACCACAACCGAGGAAGCACTCAACGCTAAGTTTGAGGACGCTGCCACAAAGTCGCACGTCAACTACAGCTTCTTCATCGGAGCTACAAACGACAACATCGACTGCGTCACCGGTATCGACCCACACCGCGTGCCGGGCATAAAGCTCTTCATGGGTTCGTCTACGGGCAACATGCTCGTCGACAGACAGGACGTGCTACACGAACTGTTCAGCAAGGCGACACTGCCACTGATGGCTCACTGCGAGGATACCGACATCATCAACCGCAATATGAAGCACGCACAGGAGCAGTACGGCGACGACCCCGCCGTTGAGCACCACCCGGAGATACGCTCCGAGGCAGCGTGCTACGAGTCGACAAAGCGCGCCGTAGACCTCGCTGAGCAGACAGGTGCACGTCTGCATGTGGCACACATGACCACAGCACGCGAGCTGGAGCTGTTCGGCTCTTCGCCACGCATCACGGCAGAGGCAGTCGTCGCTCACCTCGTATTCACACAGGACGACTACGCTCGCCTCGGCACACGCATAAAGTGCAACCCTGCCATCAAGACCGCTGCCGACCGCGACGCACTGCGCCACGCTCTCACCGACGGACGCATAACAACTATCGGCACCGACCACGCACCTCATCTGCTGAAGGACAAGGAGGGCGGATGTGCACGCGCTGCTTCGGGTATGCCTATGGTGCAGTTCTCGCTTGTCACAATGCTCGAACTTGTGGACGAAGGTGTGCTCAGCATGGAGCGCCTCGTCACACTGATGGCGCACAACCCAGCTACGCTCTTCGAGGTGTCGAAGCGTGGCTTTGTGCGCAAGGGCTACAAGGCAGACCTCGTCATCGTGAAGCCCGACGCTCCGTGGACCGTAACGCCGGAGACGATACAGAGCAAGTGCGGCTGGAGTCCAATGGAGGGTCATACCTATCAGTGGCAGGTGCGCACCACGATGTGCAACGGACAGATTATATATAACAACTGGGCGTTCGATGCGTCGAGCCGTGGCGAGGCGGTGCGCTTTAGAGAGTAGACCGATGATGCTGCAATACACCGATTATAACATCTCCACCCTGCGTCCGTACATCAACTGGCTCTACTTCTACTTCGCCTGGGGGCTCTCGGGCAAGCCGCAGGAGGCTAAGGACCGAATGCGGGCGGAGGCAGAAAATATGCTCGACAGCTTTGAGACGCGCTACCAGACACACGCTGCCGTAGGCCTGTTCGAGGCTAACAGCGACGGCGACGACATACTCATCGGCGATGTGCGGCTGCCTATGCTGCGTCAGCAACATCCCACACGTGAGGGCGAGCCGAACCTATCGCTTGCCGACTTCATCCGTCCGCAGGCTTCGGGCGTGACAGACCGCATCGGAGTGTTCGCCACTACGGTCGACCTGGCGTTGGAGCACGACTTCCTTACCGACGACTATCAGCGTATGCTGGCGCAGACGCTTGCCGACCGACTCGCTGAGGCTACGGCTGAGGTGCTTCACATGGAGGTACGTCGCTCGCTATGGGGATATGCGCCCGACGAAAATCTGTCTGTAGCCGAACTTCTGCGCGAGGATTTTCAAGGCATACGTCCGGCTGTGGGCTATCCGTCGATGCCCGACACGAGTGTAAACTTCATCATCGACCGGCTCATCAACCTCAAGCAGATTGGCATCCGACTCACCGAAAGTGGTGCCATGAAGCCCCACGCATCGGTGTCCGGACTGATGTTCGCCCACCCGAAGGCGCATTACTTCGAGTTGGGGCGCATCGGCGAAGACCAGTTGCGCGACTATGCGCATCGTCGCGGACTGCCCGTGGAGCTCATACGCAGGTTTTTGAAATAGATGAAAACTCTGTAACAACACTATCGCAAGTTTATAAGAAACGTTTTCGTTAAGCCAAATGAGCAGAACCGAGCTTGCTCGAGTTATGCCATGGCGAGAAAACGTGCCATAAAATGGAACATAATGATTGCAAGGATATCAATACTCATACTGCTGATCACGCTGCTGCCCGACCTGTACATATACCGACGCTATCTGCGCTGGCGCTTCGACATGACGCTATGGATGCGTCTGTTGTGGTGGGTGCCGGGAGCCGCCATGATAGCCTGTACCGCAGCCTATTCGATGATGCGCAACTTCGCGCCCGATAACCTCACGCTCTTCAACGTGTATCTGTTCATGCTCGGGTTGCTCATCGTGCCGAAGGTGGTCTTCACCTTGTCGTCGCTCGCCGGACTGGCTGTTAAGCGACTGCTGAAGTTGCGCACCAACTGGGGCAACCATACCGGACTGGTGCTTGTGCTCGGATGGTTCTATGTGCTGTTCATGGGTACGATGGTGGGTCCCGACCAGCTGCACGTGAAGCGCGTTACGCTCGAGTTCGACAGTCTGCCGAAAGCCTTCGACGGCTATCGCATCGTGCAGCTCTCGGACATGCACCTCGGCTCGATGAAGCAGGAGTTTGCTCAGCGCATGGTGGCACAGGTGAACGAGCTACATCCCGATGCTATTCTCTTCACCGGCGACTTACAGAATATGCGCCCACAGGAGTTGGTGCGCCATGCGCCCACGCTGGTTCATCTGCATCCAGTCGATGGTATCTTCTCCGTGCTTGGCAATCACGACTACGCCGACTATGTGAAGACAGCCACGGCGGAGCAGAAGCGCAGTATGGAGCGTATGACACGTTCGTTCGAGGCTTCGCTCAACTGGGACTTGCTGCTCAACGAGCGTCGCATCTTGCGTCGCGGAGCCGACTCGATAGTGATAGCCGGAACGGAGAACGACGGTCGTCCGCCGTTCCCCTGCAAAGCCGACTATCGCAAGGCACTGCACGGCATATCGCCCGAATCGTTCGTCATTATGATGCAGCACGACCCGTCGGCATGGCGCCGTCACATACTGCCACAATGCACAGCGCAGCTAACGCTGAGCGGACACACCCACGGCGGACAGTTGTCGCTCTTCGGCTGGCGACCCACAAGTCTTGTCAACAGCGAGGATGCCGGACTGTATAGCGAGGGCAAACGCTTCCTCTTTGTGTCTACGGGCGTGGGAGGCTTCCTGCCGTTCCGCTTTCACATGAAACCGGAGATTGTGGAAATCACGTTAAAAGCCCCTCCCAACCCTCCCCATCGGGGAGGGCTTAATTAGCAAAAGTTTAGGCAAAGGCTTAAAAAGGCTTAGTTCGGCTTAGTAAGAAGGCCTAAGAAGGCTTAGTTCGCCTTAAACGCCACCTCAAAAAAAAACAAAACAAGCAATGAAATATCTATATCGTACATACCAGCTCCTGATAGCTCTCCCCTTGATAGCTATCTACACCCTCATCACCAGCTTGATGGTTATAATCGGTTGCACCTTAGGCAACGGCCACTTCTGGGGCTACTACCCCGGCAAGTGGTGGGCGCAGTTCATCATACGCATACTCCTGCTGCCGGTGAAGGTGGAGGGAGGCGAGAACCTTGTGAAGGGACAGTCGTATGTGTTCGTAGCCAACCACCAGGGAGCGTTCGACATCTTCCTCATCTACGGCTTCCTCTCGCGCAACTTCAAGTGGATGATGAAGCGCCAGCTACGCCAGATGCCGTTCGTTGGCAAGGCGTGCGAGTCGGCTCATCACATCTTCGTCGACAAGCGTGGCGCAAGCAAGATACGCGAGACCTACGACCGCGCCCGACAGACGCTGCAGGGTGGTATGTCGCTCGTGGTGTTCCCCGAGGGGGCACGCTCGTTCACAGGACACATGGGCGTATTCAAGCGCGGAGCCTTCATGCTCGCTGACGACATTGAGCTGCCCGTTGTGCCGCTCACCATCAATGGCTCGTTCTATATCATGCCACGCACTCGCGATATGAAGTGGGTCGTTTGGCATCCGCTCCGTCTCACCATACACAAGCCGATACTGCCTATTGGCAAGGGTACGGACAACATCAAGTATCTTGAGCAGGAGAGCTACAAGGTGGTGATGAGCGGACTGGAGGAGCAATATCAGGGCTTTGTGGAGAACCCCGACCAGTAAAACTCCCGAAAACACGTTTTTTAACGCTACGGCGGCACTCGTATCGAATACATTTAGTATATTTGCATATTAGTTGAAGAGTTACGAGTTGACAATGTAAAACCATTCAATAGCAAAACAATGAACAAAAGCGATAGTATAGTAATCATACCGACATATAACGAGAAGGAGAACATCGAGAAGATCATACGCGCGGTGTTCTCACTTGAGAAGTGTTTCCACATCCTCGTCATTGACGACGGTAGTCCCGACGGCACTGCAGCCATCGTGAAGCACCTCATCAGTGATGAGTTCGGAGACCGCCTCTTCATCCTCGAACGCAGTGGCAAGTTGGGTCTTGGCACGGCGTACATCACAGGTTTCAAGTGGGCGCTTGAGCACGGCTACGACTACATCTTCGAGATGGATGCCGACTTCTCTCACGACCCCAACGACCTGCCACGCCTCTACAGTGCTTGTCACGACGAGGGCTACGACGTGGCTATCGGCTCGCGCTACGTGAGTGGCGTGAACGTTGTCAACTGGCCTATCGGTCGCGTGCTGATGAGCTACTTCGCGTCGAAGTACGTGCGTATGGTTACGGGCTTCAAGGTGCACGACACCACAGCCGGCTTCAAGTGCTACCGCCGTTGCGTGCTCTCTTCTATCGACCTCGACAAGGTGCGCTTCAAGGGCTACGGCTTCCAGATAGAGATGAAGTTCACGGCTTACAAGATGGGCTACAAGATAAAGGAGGTGCCGGTCATCTTCGTCAACCGTCGCGAGGGTGTCAGCAAGATGAGCGGTGGCATCTTCGGCGAGGCGTTCTTCGGCGTGATGCGACTCAGATGGGACGGCTGGTTCAGAAAGTATCCTGAGGCGAAACACTAAAAAACTCTATTGCTTAAGACCGCATCAGCTGCTTTTCTGCATCTTAAGGGGGTGCACTTGTCTCAAGTGCACCAACAAAGCAAAAGATCCACAACAGACGGTTTAAGCACTAACCAGACCTATGAAAATAAGAAACATCAGCAACATTTATACAGCCCTGCCACAGTGCGGGGCTTTTTTGAAAGCTATCAGCGACGAGTCGGTGAGACACGTATTCCTCGGTGGACTACTTGCCTCATCGGCTCCTGTGTTTTTCTCCGCCGTAGCCGAACGCTTCAATTCAAAATTCAAAACTCTTACTGCCATTTTCATCCTTCAAGACAACGACGAGGCAGGCTACTTCTATCACGACCTCACGCAGATACTCGGCACCGACAACGTGCTCTTCTTCCCGTCGTCCTACCGTCGTGCGGTGAAGTACGGACAGCGCGACGCAGCCAACGAGATATTGCGCACCGAAACGCTGAGCCGTCTCGCGGCTCTTACCTCTGTCGACACGCAGAAGGCATCAACGGGCAAGGGCGCAGGCAAGAATGCAGACTGTGCTGCTGAAGCTCTCTACGTTGTGACCTGCCCCGAGGCGCTTAGCGAGCTTGTTGTGTCGAAGCGTCGACTCGACGAGCGCACCATCAACATCGCCGTTGGCGACATCATCGACTTTGCCGACCTTGGACGCAAGATGCGCGAGTTCGGCTTTAAGGAGGTCGACTATGTCTACGAGCCTGGTCAGTTCGCAATGCGTGGCAGCATCATCGATGTCTATTCCTACTCGTCGGAGCTGCCGTTCCGCATCGACTTCTTCGGCGACGAGGTAGACACCATACGCACGTTCGAGGTAGCCGACCAGCTCTCGAAGGACGCGAAGCAGCAGGTGCGCATCGTGCCCGAACTGGCGCAGCTCACCGAGGAGAAGCAGCCGTTCACGTCGCTACTGCCCGACGACGCGCTGCTCGTGATGAAAGACCGCCTCTATCTCTGTTCTACCATCGAGCAGATATACAACGACGGCTTTTCGCAGCAAGCCATGACCGAACGTTTGGAGGGTGCTACGGAGGTGGAGCAGCAGCAGATAATGCGCGATATGCGCAAAGAGAACAACCTCGTGGCGCCGTCTAAATTCCGCGAGGAAATCTGCCGCTTCCGTCTCGTTGAGTTCGGCGCAAAGCCTTCGGGCACACCGCAGGTGTCCATCGAGTTTCACATCTCGCCGCAACCGCTCTTCCACAAGAACTTCAGTCTGCTCACCCAGACCCTCGACGACTATCTCTTGCAGGGCTACCAGCTCTATATTCTCGCCGACTCGGAGAAGCAGACGCAACGCCTGCGCGATATTTTCGATAGTGAGGAGTTGCAACAGATGCGCAGGAATTCTCAACACCTCAACATTCAACATTCAACCCTCCCCTTCACTCCCGTCAACCGCACTCTGCACGAGGGCTTCGCCGACAACGACCTGCGTCTGTGCTTCTTCACCGACCATCAGATATTCGACCGCTTCCACAAGTACAACCTGAAGTCGGACGCAGCCCGAACGGGCAAGATGGCACTCACTATGAAGGAGCTGCAGGAGATGGAGCCCGGCGACTTCATCGTGCACGTCGACTTTGGCATCGGCAAGTTCGGCGGCTTGGTGCGCGTGCCTGTCGGCGACTCCTACCAGGAGATGATACGCCTCTACTATCAGCGTGGCGACATCGTCGACGTGTCTATCCACTCGCTCTACAAGATATCGAAGTACCGCCGCAGCGACACGGGCGAACCGCCCCGACTCAGCACGCTCGGCACCGGCGCATGGGAGAAGCTGAAGGAGCGCACGAAGAAGCGCATCAAGGACATTGCGCGCGACCTCATCAAGCTCTACGCCAAGCGTCGCCACGAGAAGGGCTTCGCCTATTCTGCCGACTCCTATCTGCAGCACGAGCTTGAGGCGTCGTTCCTCTACGAGGACACGCCCGACCAGCAGCGTGCCACGCACGACGTGAAGGTCGACATGGAGTCTGCCCGACCGATGGATCGCCTGGTGTGTGGCGACGTGGGCTTCGGCAAGACCGAGGTGGCTATACGCGCAGCGTTCAAGGCAGCGTGCGACTCGAAGCAGGTGGCAGTGCTCGTGCCCACAACGGTGCTCGCCTTCCAGCACTACAAGACGTTCTCAGATCGTCTGAAGGGTATGCCGGTGCGTGTCGACTACCTCTCGCGTGCCCGCACGGCGAAGCAGACGCGCGAGGTGCTTGCCGACCTCAAGGCGGGCAAGATAGACATACTCGTCGGCACGCATAAGCTGATAGGAAAGGCTGTGGAGTGGCACGACCTCGGACTGCTCATCATCGACGAGGAGCAGAAGTTCGGCGTCTCTACAAAGGAGAAGCTGCGCACGCTGAAGACCAACGTCGACACGCTCACCATGTCGGCTACGCCGATACCGCGCACGCTGCAGTTCTCGCTGATGGGCGCACGCGACATGAGCATCATGCGCACACCGCCGCCCAACCGCTACCCCGTACAGACCGAGCTGGGCGTGTACGGGCATGAGATAATAGCCGATGCCATCAACTTCGAGATGTCGCGCAACGGACAGGTGTTCTTCGTCAACGACCGCATCAGCAACCTGCCCGAGATTGCCTCGCTCATAACGAAATACGTGCCCGACGCGCGTGTGGCTATCGGACACGGACAGATGTCGCCCGAGGAGCTGGAGAAGATTCTCATCGGCTTTATGAACTACGACTACGACGTGCTGCTCTCAACGACCATCGTCGAGAACGGCATCGACATCAGCAACGCCAACACCATCATCATCAACGATGCCCACCGCTTCGGACTCTCCGACCTCCACCAGATGCGCGGTCGCGTGGGTCGCTCCAACCGCAAGGCGTTCTGCTATCTGCTTGCACCGCCTAAGTCGGTGCTTTCCTCCGAGGCACGCCGCCGACTGGAGGCTTTGGAGAACTTCTCCGAGCTGGGCAGCGGCTTCAACCTCGCCATGCAAGACCTCGACATTCGCGGTGCGGGCAACCTGCTTGGTGCCGAGCAGAGCGGTTTCATGGAGGACCTTGGCTACGAGACGTATCAGAAGATACTCAACCAGGCGGTCACCGAACTGAAGAACGACGAGTTTGCCGACATGTACGCCGAGGAGATAGCGCAGGGCAACAACCTCACGGGCGATGCTTTCGTAGAGGACTGCGCCGTGGAGAGCGACCTCGAGATGTACTTCCCCGACACCTATGTGCCGGGCAGCGCAGAGCGTATGCTGCTCTACCGCGAGCTCGACAACATCGACAACGACGACGAGCTCGACGCTTACCGCCAGCGACTCATCGACCGCTTCGGTGCCATACCGCACGAGGGCGAGGAACTGCTGCAGGTGGTGGCACTGCGCCGCTACGGCAAGAGTCTCGGCTGCGAGAAGATAATACTCAAACAGGGACGTATGCAGATGCAGTTCGTCAGCAACCCCAACTCTGCCTACTACCGCAGTGCCACCTTCGGCAAGGCTCTCGACTTCATCGCTGCCAACGCACGCCGCTGCAACCTCAAGGAGGTGAACGGCAAACGCTCAATGGTGGTGAGCGGTGTGCCGACAGTGGGCGAAGCGGTGAAAGTGCTTTTAAAAGTAAAAAGCCCCTCCCAACCCTCCCCGTCGGGGAGGGCTTGAGGATACTTCGGCTAAGGCTTATAAAGGCTTAAGAAGGCTTAGCAAGAAGGCTAAGAAAGCCCTAAAAGTCTTAGTTAGCAATGGCTTAGAAAGGCCTAAGAAGGCTTAGTTCGGCTTAGCACGAAGGCCAAGAAAGCCCTAAGAAGTCTTAGTTAGCAATGGCTTAGAAAGGCTTAAGAAGGCTTAGTTCGGCTTAGTAAGTAACAACAACAACCACAATATGACAACCCTTCTCCTTGTGCGCCACGGCGAGACCATCGACAATGTGCGCCAGATTATGCAGGGGCAGACTCAAGGTGAGCTGACCCCGAACGGCATCGAGCAGGCACGCGCCCTCGCTGCCGAGCTGAAAGACATGCCCATCGACGTGTTCGTGTCGAGCGACCTAAAGCGCGCCTTCGACACGTGTGTGATACTGGCGGAGGCGCACGGCGTGTCGCCTGACGCCATCGTGCAGACAAAGCTGCTGCGCGAGCGCGACTGGGGCAGCTTCACAGGCAGATATATCCCCGACCTAA
>ERZ773202.582-NODE-582-length-32569-cov-5.964692_pt1 | contig 32569 bp, 28 predicted proteins | sample MGYA00580998_ERZ773202 | MGnify/ENA primary metagenome ERZ773202 (study PRJEB29015, sample SAMEA2737803) | human gut metagenome | biome: human gut; feature: human-associated habitat; material: faeces | place: China | collected 2012 ...
TGAGATACAGCCATCGCCCTCTGGCGATGCCTCCCCTGTGTAAGGGGAGGTGGCGCGGCGGTACGCCGCGACGGATGAGGTGTCGTTGGACGTGCAGTGCAAGATCGGTGCCGCTGGAGGAACCCATGACCTTTCCACCTCATCCGCCTCGCTGTGCGCTGCCTTCTCCTCAAGGAGAAGGCAGCGCACGCTCCAACCACTCCAGGAAGAGGAAGGCCTGGTGCATATCCGGCACGCAGGGCATGTCACTCCCCCTCCGTTTTCTTGTATTTGCGGGCAAAGTGTGGTTTAATAAGGAAAGAAACGATAGAAACGGAGCATCGCCATGACGATCGCAGTCATCGGCGCGGGCGCGTCCGGCATGATGGCCGCGCTGACCGCCGCCGAGCAACCCGAAAATGAAATTCTGCTCTTCGAGCGGCAGGCGCGCGTGGGGCGCAAGCTCGCCGTGACCGGCAACGGCCGCTGCAACCTGACGAACACCGGCGCCGCGCCCGAAAACTACCACGGCGCGCAGCCGGACTTTGCCGCGCCGGCGCTCGCGGCCTTTCCGCCCGCGGCGGCGCTGGACTGGTTCGCCGCGCACGGTCTTCTGACCGTGACGGAGCCGGGCGGGCGCGTGTACCCGCTCTCGAACGCGGCCAACAGCGTCGTGGACGTGCTGCGCTTCGCACTCGCGCGGCCGAACATCACCCTGCGCGCGGGCGACGCCGTGACGGCCGTGCGCCGGCAGGGGCGCGGCTTCGTCATCGAGACGGAAACGGAGGCCATCTCCGCCGACCGCGTTGTCATCGCGTGCGGCGGCGCGGCCGGGGCAAAGGCCGGCGGCGTGCGCGACGGGTATGTGCTGCTGCAGAGTCTGGGCCACCGGCGCACGGCGCTGCACCCCGCGCTCGTGCAGCTGACGACCGACCCGACTTATCCCCGCGCGCTCAAGGGCGTGCGCGCCGACGCGCGCGTGACGCTCACGCGCGGCCGCGACATCCGCGCGCGCAGCGCGGGCGAGGTGCAGTTCACGGAAAAGGGCGTGTCCGGCCCGGCAATCTTTGAAATTTCCCGCGCGGCGAGCTGCGGCGGCGATGGCCAGACCGTGACGCTCGACCTGCTGCGCGAGCACAGCGCGCAGGCGTGTCTCGCGTTTTTGCAGGCGCGGCGGGAGGCCGCGCCTGACCTCCCCTGCGAGGAGGTGCTGACCGGCACGGTGCACAACCGCGTGGGCAAGATGCTGCTGCGCTACGCCGCCGTCCCCGGCGGGCGGCCGCTCGGCGACGTGACGGATCGGGAGCTCAAGGCGCTCGTACGCGCGGCAAAGGGCTTCGCGCTGCCGGTGCGCGGCACGGAGGGCTTCGAGAGCGCGCAGGTCACGGCCGGCGGCATGCGCACGGACGAATTTGACCCTGCGACCATGGAAAGCCTTCTCGTGCCGGGGCTGTACGCCTGCGGCGAGGTGCTGGACATTGACGGCGACTGCGGCGGCTACAACCTGCAGTGGGCGTGGGCCAGCGGCCGCGCGGCCGGGAGGGCGTGCCGATGATCGCAATTTCGAACCTGAAGCTCGCCCCCGGCGCGGACGAGGCGCAGCTGCTCCATCTGGCCGCCGGGGCGCTGAAAGTCCAGCCCGGCGACATCACCGCCCTGCGCATCCGCAAGAAGTCGCTCGATGCGCGGCGAAAGGACGACATTCACTATGTGTACACCGTGGGCGTGACCGTGCGCGGGGACGAACGGAAGCTCGTCCGCCGCTGCCGCGGCGCCGCGCTCGTGCAGGACAAGACCTACCCCATCCCCCGCATCGCGCCGCCGGAGACGCGCCCCGTGATCGTGGGCTTCGGCCCGGCGGGGATGTTCGCGGCGCTGCTGCTCGCGCGCGCGGGCGCGCGGCCCATCGTGCTCGAGCGCGGGCCGGACGCGCAGACGCGCAGCGCGCAGATCGCGGCGTTTCGCGCGGGCGGGCCGTTCGACCCAGAGTGCAACGTGCAGTTCGGCGAGGGCGGCGCGGGCACGTTTTCCGACGGCAAGCTCAACACCGGCACGCACGACGCGCGCATCGGCTTCGTGCTCGCGGAGTTCGCGGCGCACGGCGCGCCGGAGCACATCACCTACGACGCCAAGCCCCACATCGGCACGGACGTGCTCGTCGAGGTCGTGCAGAACCTCCGGCGCGAGATCATCGACCGCGGCGGCGAGGTGCGCTTCGGCCACCGCGTGACGGGCCTGTCCACGCAGGACGGACACATCGCGGCGCTGACCGTGGCCGGGCCGGCCGGAGACTACACGCTCCCGGCGCGGCAGGTCATTCTCGCGATCGGCCACAGCGCGCGCGACACGTTTGAAATGCTGCACGCGCAGGGCGTGCCGATGGAGCCGAAGCCGTTCAGTATGGGCGTGCGCATCGAGCACCGGCAAAAAGACATCAATGCCGCGCAGTACGGCGCGGCGGCGGAGCGTCTGCCGGCGGCGGACTATTCCCTCTCCTGCCACCTGCCGGACGGGTCGAGTGCGTACACGTTCTGCATGTGCCCGGGCGGCGAGGTGTTCGCCGCCGCGTCGGAGGCGGGCGGCGTGTGCACCAACGGCATGAGCAGCTCCCGCCGCGACGGGGAAAACGCCAACGCCGCCGTGCTCGTGACGCTGCGGCCGGAAGATTTTCCGGACCAGAGCACCCTCGGCGGCATGTACTGGCAGCGCAGCATCGAGCAGCGCGCCTTCCGGTGCGGCGGCGGCAACTACCACGCCCCGGCGCAGCTGGCGGGCGACTTTCTCGCCGGGCGCGCAAGCACCGGCCCCGGCCGCGTGCAGCCGACGTACCGCCCCGGCGTGACGTGGTGCGACCTGCACGACGTGCTGCCCAAGCGCATCACGGACACCCTTGCGCAGGCGCTGCCCGCCTTCGGCAGGAAGCTGCGCGGCTTTGACGACCCGGACGCCGTGCTCACCGCGCCCGAGACCCGCTCGAGCAGCCCCGTGCGCATCGTGCGCGGGGAAGATCGGTGCAGCACCGGCGTGCCCGGACTCTACCCCTGCGGCGAGGGCGCGGGCTACGCCGGCGGCATCACGAGCGCCGCCGTGGACGGGCTGCGCTGCGCCGAGTGCGTGATCCGGGCGCTGCAAAACGAGGCATGACCTGTGCCAAACGGCACACCTATCATATAAGGAGGTTTCCACGATGAAAAACGAAGCGTTTGCACCCACGCCGGAGCTGCTGGCCAAGATGGACGCCTGGTGGCGCGCGGCGAATTATCTGTCCGCCTGCCAGCTCTACCTGCTCGACGACCCGCTGCTGCGCCGGCGGCTGACCGAGCGCGACATCAAGAAGAAGATCGTCGGCCACTGGGGCACCGTACCCGGCCAGAACTTCATCTACACGCACCTCAACCGCGTCATCAACGAATACGACCTCGACATGATCTATCTCTCCGGCCCCGGCCACGGCGGCAACGCCATGGTCGCGCAGGACTATCTTGACGGCTCGTACACCGACGTGTACCCGAACATCACGCGCGACGCGGCCGGCATGCAGCGCCTGTTCAAGCAGTTTTCGTTCCCCGGCGGCATCCCGAGCCATGTCGCGCCCGAGACGCCGGGCTCCATCCACGAGGGCGGCGAGCTGGGCTACTCGCTCGCGCACGCCTTCGGCGCCGTGATGGACAACCCTGACCTCATCGCCGCCTGCGTCGTCGGCGACGGCGAGGCCGAGACCGGCCCGCTCGCCACCGCGTGGCACGGCAACAAGTTCGTCAACCCCATCACGGACGGCGCGGTGCTGCCGATCCTGCACCTCAACGGCTTCAAGATCGCCAACCCCACGCTTTTTTCCCGCATCAGCCACGAGGAGCTCGAGATGTTCTTCCGCGGCTGCGGGTGGGAGCCGCGCTTCGTCGAGGGCGACGACCCCGCCGAAATGCACGCCAAAATGGCCGAGACGATGGACTGGGCCATCGAGGAGATCCACGCCATCCAGCAGCACGCGCGCACCGCGCACGACACCACGCGCCCCTACTGGCCGATGATCGTGTTCCGCGCGCCGAAGGGCTGGACCGGCCCGAAGGAAGTGGACGGCAGGCAGGTGGAGGGGTCGTTCCGCGCGCACCAGGTGCCGATCGCGATGGACAGGCCCGAGCACCTCGTGCAGCTCGAGGAGTGGCTGCGCAGCTACCACCCCGAGGAGCTCTTTGACGACAACGGCACGCTCATCCCCGAGCTGCAGGCCCTCGCGCCGAAGGGGCAGCGCCGCATGGGCGCAAATCCTCACGCCAACGGCGGATTGCTGCTGCGCGAGCTGCGCATGCCGGACTTCCGCACGTATGAGCAGCCCGTGCCGGCGCCCGGCGCCGTCGAGGCACAAGATATGACCGTGCTCGGCGCGTTCGTGCGCGACATCATGCGCGAGAACATGGACGCGCGCAACTTCCGCATCTTCGCCCCCGACGAGACGGCCTCCAACCGCCTGAGCCCGGTGTTCGAGGTCACGGGCCGCCGCTGGGTCGCCGAGGCGACGGACAACGACGAGTTTCTCGACCCGGACGGCCGCGTCATGGACTCCATGCTCTCGGAGCACATGTGCGAGGGCTGGCTCGAGGGCTACCTGCTCACCGGCCGCCACGGCTTTTTCAACAGCTACGAGGCCTTCATCCGCATCGTGGACTCCATGGTCGCGCAGCACGCCAAGTGGCTGAAGGTCTGCAACCAGCTGCCCTGGCGGCAGGACATCGCCTCGCTCAACTACGTGCTCGCCTCGAACGTGTGGCAGCAGGACCACAACGGCTTCACGCATCAGGACCCCGGTTTCCTCGACCACGTGGCGAATAAAAAGGCCGACGTCGTGCGCATCTATCTGCCGCCGGACGCAAACTGCCTGCTCAGCTGCTTTGACCACTGCATCCGCAGCCGGAACTATATCAACGTCATCGTGGCTTCCAAGCATCCGCGGCCGCAGTGGCTGACCATGGAGCAGGCCGTGCGCCACTGCACGCAGGGCGTGAGCATCTGGGAGTGGGCCAGCAGCGACCAGGGCGCAGAGCCCGACGTCGTCATGGCCTGCTGCGGCGACACGCCGACGCTTGAGACCCTCGCCGCCGTGACCATCCTGCGCGAGAAGCTGCCGGAGGTGCGCGTGCGCGTCGTGAACGTGGTCGACCTCATGAAGCTGCAGCCGCATTCCGACCACCCGCACGGCCTCACGGACGAGGACTACGACCTCATCTTCACGAAGGACAAGCCCGTCATCTTCGCCTTCCACGGCTACCCGAAGCTCATCCACGAGCTGACGTACACCCGCCGCAACCAGAACATGTTCGTCTGCGGCTACGTCGAGGAAGGCACGATCACGACGCCGTTTGACATGCGCGTGCTCAACGAGCTCGACCGCTTCCACCTCGTCATCGACGTCATCAAGCGCCTGCCCCAGCTCGGCAACCGCGGCGCCTACGCCGTGCAGCAGATGCGCGACAAGCTCGTCGAGCACCGGCAGTACATCGCCGCGCACGGCGTCGACCTGCCCGAGATCGTCAACTGGCAGTGGACCGGCAGCACCAGCGCCGCCACAAGCTCCAAGCGCTGAGCGCAAACCCGCCCGCGCCAGACAGCCGCACGCGAGCGCGCGCAACGGCCGTTTCCGACCCCGGCGGCCGCATATCCGCCGCCCGCCCCATTTGGGGTGGGTGGCTTCCTTTCTTTTGCAGTTTCTTGCTTTTCTTCCCTTTTTTACGGCGGCACAGTTTGTGCACTTTGGCGCAGTTTTGCATGACGGCCCTGCAGGGTACGGTACTTTCGTTGAAAAAAGTTCCGCAACTTTTGTGCAAAGCGACAGTTTTTGGCCATTCCCCATGTTAAAATTTAGATTTTTCGTTTCTCTCTTGTGGAAAATATGCAATTCCGCTATAATAGGGCCTTGAGGTGATTTTCATGTTCAAAATCGTCAATAACGAAAGATTATCTGACAATATGTTCCGCGTCACGTTCGAGGCCCCGCTCGTCGCCCGCAAGGCACAGCCGGGTCAGTTCCTGATGTTCCGCGTCGACGAGTTCGGCGAGCGCATGCCCATCACGATCTCTTCCTACGATCGTGAGGCCGGCACCGTGTCGGTCATCATGCAGCGCGTCGGCAGCACGACGGCCCTGCTCGCCAGCAAGAAGGCCGGCGACTATGTGGCCGACGTTGTCGGCCCGCTCGGCAACCCCGCCGAGTTTGACGACATGCACAAGGTCGTGGTCGTCGGCGGCGGCTCCGGCTGCGCCATCGCGTGGCCGCAGGCCAAAGAGGCGCACCGCCTCGGCTGCGATGTCGACATCATCGCGGGCTTCCGCACCAAGGGCATCGTCGTGCTCGAGGACGAGATGCGCGCCTGCTGCGATCATCTGTACATGATGACCGACGACGGCACCTACGGCGAGAAGGGCTTCACGACCGTCAAGCTCAAGGAGCTGCTCGAGAAGGCCAAGGCCGAGGGCCAGCAGTATGACCACTGCATCTGCATCGGCCCGCTGCCGATGATGAAGTTCGTGTGCCAGATCACGAAGGAATACGGCGTGGCCACGATGGTCGATATGAACTGCATCATGATCGACGGCTCCGGTATGTGCGGCGGCTGCCGCCTGACCGTGGACGGCAAGATGAAGTTCACCTGCGTCGACGGTCCGGAGTTCGACGGCCACCTCGTCGATTTCGACGAGGCGATCGCCCGTTCCAAGATCTATGAGGCACAGGAGCAGAAGGTGTTCGAGCGCCGCCACCACTACTGCAATCTGCAGGCCATGGCCGACGCCGAGGAAGCCGCGCAGAAGAAGGAGGAGAAGTAATCATGGCGAATATGTCTCCCAAAAAGAATCCGATCCCGGAGCAGGACCCGAACGTCCGCAACAAGAATTTTGAAGAAGTCGCGCTTGGTTACACCGTCGAGATGGCGGTCGATGAGGCCAACCGCTGCCTGAATTGCCCGCGCCCCGCCTGCATGTCCGGCTGCCCGGTCAATGTCAAGATCCCGCAGTTCATCGCCCGCGTCCGCGAGCAGGACTTCAAGGGCGCTTACCACAAGATCCTCGAGGACAGCTCCCTGCCCGCCATCTGCGGCCGCGTCTGCCCGCAGGAGAAGCAGTGCGAGAGCAAGTGCGTGCGCGGCATCAAGGGCGAGCCTGTCGGCATCGGCCGTCTGGAGCGTTTCGTCGCCGACTGGAACCGCGAAAACGCCGATGAGATGCCCGAGAAGATCGCCACCAACGGCCACCGCGTCGCGGTCATCGGCTCTGGCCCGTCCGGTCTCGCCTGCGCGAGCGACCTGGCCAAGCTCGGCTACGACGTGACCGTCTATGAGCACTTCCACAAGGCCGGCGGCGTGCTGGCTTACGGCATCCCCGAGTTCCGTCTGCCGAAGGCCATCGTGCAGAAGGAGATCGACAAGCTCGTGGCCATGGGCGTCAACATCGTGTGCGACGCGACCATCGGCAAGTGCATGAGCATCGACGAGCTGCTCGGCAAGGACGCCGACCACCTGCTCGGCGACGACAAGTACGAGGCCGTGTTCATCGGCTCCGGCGCCGGTCTGCCGAAGTTCCAGAACATCCCGGGCCTGAGCTACTGCGGCGTGTTCTCTGCCAACGAGTTCCTCACCCGCATCAACCTCATGCACGCGTATGACGAGCGCTACGACACCCCGCTCATGCCCATCCACGTGACGGCCGTCGTCGGCGCCGGCAACGTCGCCATGGACGCCGCGCGCTGCGCCAAGCGTCTGGGCGCGGACGTGACGGTCGTGTACCGCCGCGGCGAGGAGGAGATCCCCGCCCGCAAGGAAGAGTACGAGCACGCGAAGGAAGAGGGCATCAACTTCCACCTGCTGTGCAACCCCGTCGAGATCCTCGCCGACGACAACGGCTGGGTGCGCGGTCTCAAGTGCATCCGCATGGAGCTCGGCGAGCCCGACGAGAAGGGCCGCCGCCGTCCGATCGAAGTGCCGGGCAGCGAGTTTGAGATGGCCTGCGACTCTGTCATCATGGCGCTGGGCACCTCCCCCAACCCGCTGCTGCGCAAGGCGACGCCGGACCTCGAGTACAGCGATCGCGGCGGCATCGTCGTCAAGGACGACACCGTGACGACCATGAAGGACGGCGTGTTCGCCGGCGGCGACGCCGTCACCGGTGCGGCCACCGTCATCAAGGCGATGGGCGCCGGCAAGAAGGCCGCGGCTGCCATCGACGCGTACATCAAGAGCAAGTAAGCACGCATATAAAATCAGCGGGCATCCGTCGGATGCCCGCTGATCGCTTTTTAAACGGACAGCTTTCCCGGCAAGGGGAAGGCTGTTCCTTTATGCCTGTGCGGGGAGATTGAGCACGAGGGCCAGAAACTCCAGCGGCGTGTCGCCGTCGTTGCGCAGGAAATGACTTTCGCCGTCGCCCGTGAAGGTCACGGTGCCGGCGTCCACGGTCATCGTCTCGCCGTTGCTGCGGTATGTGCCGCTGCCGGAGAGAATATAGTACACTTCGTAGTTGCCGTGGTGGGTGTGCTCACCGACTTCGCAGCCCGGCTGCAGCACCATGCGGGCGCAGACCGTACCGGCGCCGAGCATCTCCTCCGCAGAGAGGATGGCGTAGCGCTCGAGGTGACCGGCGCCGCCCTTGAGGTGCTCAAGGCGCTCGGGCGTGTCGGGAAGCTTGCGGATGAATGCCATAGAGATCAGCCTCCTTTGTGGTTGTGCTTTATTCGTAGCACACAGCGGCGAAAAATGCAACCGTTTTTCCGAAGGAGACCGGCGGGGATCGTATTTTACGTATAAAAAATCCACGCACATGGCGTGGCATCATCCGGCTCTATGGCTTCTCACTTGCTGCTGGGCTGCCAGCTGCTGTCCGAGAAAATCAGATCGTCCAGGTCCTGGACTTGATTGGTACGCATAACGTTATCACGCTCCTTTCTTTTTCAGTTATTTATAGTTTAGCAGAGAAAATGCAAGATTGCAAGCGGTTGTTTTCACAATTTGCCTAGATTTTACCTAGAAATTTGCAGCAAAACGCACAAAATCGGGGCGTTTCCTGCAGGAAGCGCCCCGTGGAGATTCATTGATACAGGTCGAGAAATTCCTCAAGGCAGAGACCGTTGCCCATGATGTACGCGGCCGCCTCCTTGCCGACGTAGCGGAAGTGCCAAGGCTCGTACATGACGCCGGTGATGTCCTGCTTGTCGGCGGGATAGCGCAGGATGAAGCCGTAGTCCTGGCAGTGGGCGTACATCCACTGGTAGAGCGCAGTCTTTTCGAGGTCCCGCGTCTTGACCTCGTAGAACTTATCCGTAATGTCGGCGCACAGGCCGAGCTGATGCTCGCTCGTGCCGGGACGGTTGACGATGCGCGCGGCCGCGGCCTCGTCCCCGCCGCACTGGCTGACCTTGCGGTTGAACAGATACACCTGCTCGTTATAGCTGCGGTACGCGCTCGACAGGCACACGCTCAGCCCCTCGGCGCGCGCGCCGGCGATGAAGTCCTTGAGCGCGTCCACGGCGCGGGCGTCAAAATACCGGCCGCCCTCGAGCTCGGCCAGATCCTCCGGCACGGCCTCGCCGATGGAGTTGTGCGCGTTGACGAGCGTGAGCTCCCAACTGCCGGTGTTGACCTTCGGCAGGCCGTTATCCGGTTCGGGCGTGGGGGTGGGCGCGGCGGTCACGACCGGGGTGGGCGCGGCGGCGGCGGACTGCGCCGGGGCATTCATCGGCGGCAACACGCGCAGCGCGATGACCACGGCCAGCGCCAGCACGAGCGCAACGCACAAGACGGTTTTGAGAGCTTTTCGCATATCCCCACATCCTCGGTGACAGGTTTCGGCACAAAGTGACCGAAAATATGGTATCACGTTTCCGGCGGCGGGTCAATCCCAAAACCGCGGTGCGCTATTCTCCAATATAGGTAAAGCGGCGGACGGTCCGCCCGTCGCGCTCGATCATTTCACTCCACATGGCGGCGGGACGCACCCAGACACCCCGCTCCCCGTAGAGCGCGCGGTAGACGACCATCGGCTCCAATGTCTCCGAGTGCGTGGCGACAAAGAGCAGCTCGTATTCCTTGCCCTTGAAGTGCCGGTAGCGGCCGGGGCGGAGCGTCTCCGCCGCGCTCATGCCTGGTCCTCCGGCAGGCCGAAGCTCTGGATGAGCAGGCGCGTGAGCGCGTGCGCCCCCTCGCGCGTGAGCATGATGCTCGCGACCTCGCCGACCGTCTTTTCCGGCATGTCGATCAGGCCCTTGGGCTGGGGCGTGTAATTATGCTGCATATACATATGGTAAAAGCTCAGCGAGCACTCCGATCGGTTGTCATTGACCGAGACGTTGAACACATTGGCGAACTGGGGCTTCATGATGGGCACCTCCTGCAAACTTTCTGCGCCCATTATACCACAGCGGCGATGGAAACGGGTGGTCAATTTTTGCACATTTTCAGGAAAGATGTTCAAAATCTATTGCGATATCGGACAATGTCCTGTATAATGTGTCTACCAGTATGCGACTTTTTTAACATGGAGGGGAGAGCCGTTTGAAAGACCTGACCTATCTCTACGAATTTGAAAAGCTGCTCGAGAGCGCGAACAACCCGCTCGTGCAGCAGGCGTGTGCCGAGGGGAAGCACGCGCTGGCCTACACCTGCTACCACATGCCGGAAGTGCTGCTCAACACCGGCGACTGCTTTTCGGTGCGTCTGCGCGCGCCGCTGACGGGGTCGCTGGACATCTCGTCGTACTACATGTCGAACTTCATCTGCGACTACTGCAAGTCGCTGCTCGAGCGCGGCATCGAGGGGGGCTACAACTTCCTGTCCGCCCTGCTGGCAACGGAGACCTGCTCGGAGATGAACCGCGCGCTCGAGCACTTCGAGCTGCTGCATCTCGTGGACAACGAACAGTTTTTCGTCACCTTCCTCGACATGCCCTTCAAGGTCACGGACAATACCGTGCGCCACTATGTCGACCAGCTCCGGCGCAAGGTGCTCGAGCCGCTGCACGAGGTCTACGGCGTGGACGTCTCGGACGACGCGCTGCGCAAGGCGGTGGCCGAGCACAACGAGGTCTGCCGCATCCTGACCGAGATCGGCCAGTTCCGCAAGGAGGAAAACCCGCGCATCACGGGCTACGAGTACCACATCCTCAACCTCGTGAGCTACTGCTGCCCGAAGTACCTCATCGTCGACAAGCTGCGCGAGACGCTCGAGGAGCTGCGGCACCGCGAGCCGGACGCCAAGCCGAACTTCCGCGTGAAGATCGCCGTCGTCGGCAGCGAGATCGACGACCCCGGCTTTACCAAGCTCGTGGAGGAGGCGGGCGCGCTCGTCGTGGTCGACCGCTTCTGCTTCGGCTCCAAGCCCGGCCGCGAGGAAATTCATCTCGACCCCGACCTGCCGGTGCTCGAGAGCATCGCCCGGCACTACCTCACCACGAGCCAGTGCCCGCGCTACATGCAGCGCGAGAAGGTGGAGGGCCGCTGGCAGCTCGTGCGTGACCTGTGCGAGGAGTACCACGCGCAGGGCGTGCTGTACGAACAGCTCAAGTTCTGCGAATACTGGGGCTATGAGCGCGCGCTGGCGAGCCACGTCATCACGCACGACTACGGCATCCCGTCCGTCGCGGTCGACCGGCAGAACGCCACCGGCGGCAACGGCCAGCTGCGCACACGCGTGCAGGCATTCGTCGAGAGTCTGGAGATCAAGCAGCTCCAGGCGCAGAGAGGAGGCAAGTGACCATGGCTGACAAGGAAAAGCGCTCCCTGCGGGAGTTTCTCCGCCACATCAATGACTATACATACCGCTTCAATCCCGAGAAGGGCCAGTTTCGCTACCGTGAGCTGCGCGGCGTGCGCGACACGGCGTTCGATTTCTACATGTGGCTCAAGTGCTGGAAGGACATGGTCGTCTTTGTGGCCAAGTGCCCGGTGTCGGCCGTGCGCGCGCTGTTTCGCTACCAGTGGTTCGCGACCTATCTGACCTACCCGAACTTCGTCGACCGCGGCACGCTCGGCATGCGCGGCAACCAGCTGCGCATGGCCCGCGCACAGTACGACCGCATCGTGAAAAAGGCCACCGACCTGCTGCGCATCTCGTTCGTGGCCGACGAGCACTTCCACCCCGGCAACCAAATGTCCAAGAAGGTCGTGCTCTTTGACGAGCTCGTCCCGGGTGAGATCATGGCCGGCTTCCCGAACCTCATCTATCTGCCGGCGCAGGTGCTGCCGGTGTTTCTGTGCTCCATCCTCGACCAGCAGATCACGCCGCCGTACCTCGACGCGGCCGAGAACTTCGGCATCCCGGCCGACGTCTGTCCCCTGCCCTCGGCCGAGGCTGGCTGCGCCCTGCGCGACGAGTATCCCAAGCTCGGCACGTGCTTCGTCGCCTGCAACATGCCGTGCGACGGCAGCGTCGCCACGACGTCGTATCAGGACCGGTACTTCAACCTCCCGACGTACTACTTCGGCGTGCCCATCCGCTACAATGAAGAGGCGGTGCAGGACTACGCCGTCGAGGAGCTGCGGGGGCTCATCCGCTTCATCGAGGAGCAGACCGGCGAGACGTTCGACTGGGACGCGTTTTTCCGCGCCATGAAGGTCTACAATCAGGAGACGGAGTACGAGCTGCAGAAGTGGGAGGTCAACCGCACGCCCTACCCGCAGATGACGGGCGAGACGTTCTGGATCTACCGCATGTTTTTCTACCACCTCTCCGGCGGCATGGACCCGCATTTTCTCGACACTGACCGCCGCGTCAACCGCATCATGATGCGCGGCTACGAGCAGAAAAAGCCCTGCGCCAGCGCGATGCGCCACCGCTGCGTCGAGTGGTCGTGCCCGGCGAACTTCTACCCCGACTTCTCCGTCTGGGCGGAAAACTGCTGGGGCATCAACGTCGTGGCGAGCATGGAGTCGCTCATTTCCGACATCATCATCAACACCGAGGACCCCGATCAGGCGCTCGCCGACCTCGCCCGCAGCTATCAGCGCACCACCATGCGCAAGCACACGAAGGGCGGCTACGCGAACGTGCTCGACGAGCTGTGGGTCGTCTGCAAGCAGTACAATGCCGACATGGTGCTCATGTACGACCAGATCTCCTGCAAGGGCATGGACGGTCTGCGCGGCGTGTTCGAGGAGCAGGCGGCCGCGCGCGGCGTGCACATGCTCTGGGTCGCGCAGGATCTGCTCGATTCGCGCACGATCTCCAAGCGCGACATGCGCCGCCAGGTCAACCTCTACATGCAGACCGTCATGGGCGAGGAGCCCGTGCGGCCCGACCTCGTGGACTTTGACGACGCGCTGACATGGTAAGCCACTCCAACGCACCCTTTAAAACAGGAAAACTCCCCGCTTTCGGGCGGGGAGTTTTTGCATATTTTTTATGCCTGCGGCTGTTTTTTGATGTCAAACCGCCACACGGCGACGGCGTAGGACACGAAGGCGATGGCCTCGATGACCATGCACGAGTACGAGCGCGCGAGGATGTCATACGTGAACCAGAACGGCGAATTGGTCAGATAGAGCAGGCGCGTGCGGCGCATGTCGCGCGTCCAGAGCGCGACCGTCGTCATGCTCATGGCGATGCCGGGCAGCAGGCTCATCGGCCCGTCCCACGTGAGGACGGTGTTGACGATGTACAGCGCCAGAAACGCCCACAGCCACGCGCGGCTCTGCGCCCACTTGCGGTCGTTGAAATAAAACACGACGCTGCGCGCGAACGACAGAATGTTGATGGTCGCGGCGGTCGTCGCGCCGAGCAGCCCGTAGTGCACGATCCACATCAGGCAGGCGGCGGCCTGCGCGGCGAGGATGACACGGCGGTTATTGAATTGCACCGAGACAAACACGATCAGGCTGCCGAGCAGACCCAGCGCCTGGTTGAGCCAGAAACCCATGTGCCCACACCCTTTCTTCCCGCGGGAAAGAATATCGTAACACAAACGCGCGGGAAAAACAACCCTCTCCGCGCGGTTTTTTCGCATTTCCGTGCGGCACAGGCCTTGACAGCTGTCCCAAAAACGGCTGCGTTATTTCTATATCATTGCATTTTTAGAAAGAAGAATGTCCATGTCCCCCGCGCCCCGCGGCCAAAATGCCAGAAACATCGCCCTGCGCTACCTCTTTTTCACGCTCGGCCTGCTCATCAACTCGTTCGGCATCGGCACGGTCGTGTCGGCGCTGATCGTGGGGCCGCTCGTGTCGCTGTTCGGCTGCGTGCTGCCGGGCCTCGGCCGCATCCGCGCGCTGGCCATCTGAATATGCAGAAAAGCACCCCCGCACGGGGGGGCTTTTTCTATATTTAAATGGTATCGCTCAAAACCACGCGGCGATCTGCTGCCAGAGCGGCAGGCCGACCAGCCAGCGGATGAGCGGCACGAACAGCAGCGCCGGCAGATAGTCCGCCACCTTGATCTTCGTGGCGCCGGTCTGGTTGAGGCCGATGGCCGCCACGAGCAGCGACCCCGCGCACGTGAGGTCCGCGACCGCCGCCTCCGAGAGCAGCGGCGCGACGGCCCCGGCCAGCAGCGTGAGCGCCCCCTCGACCACGAACACCGCCGCGCCCGCGAGCATGACGCCCGCGCCGAGTGTTGTGGCCATCATGGCGCAGAAGACGAGGTCGATCATCGACTTGGTGAGCAGGATGCTGTTGTCGCCGCGGATGCCGGCGTCGAGCGAGCCGTTGACCGCCATGGCGCCCACGCAGCACAGCAGGCTCGCCGTGACGAAGCCCTCGGCCAGCGACGGGCCGCCCTCGTGCCGGTGCACGTGCGCCTCGACCCAGGTGCCGAGGCGGTGGATGGCCCCGTCGATGTTCAGCAGCGCGCCCACGGCCGCGCCAAGCGTCATGGACACGATGACGATGAGGATGCTCCGGCACTCCATCGCACCCGAAATGCCGATATACAGCACGCACAGCCCGAGACCGACCGTGACCGTCTTGCTCACGCGCTCGGGGATGCCCCGCCGAAACAGCAGACCGACCGCACCGCCGGCCACGATGGCCAGCGCGTTGACGATGGCGCCTGTCATGCTCATGAATGATCCGCTCCTTCCCGCCGCGTCCGCCATATTTAAATAAGGTATCCCCCGGACACGGCGCGCCCTAAAATGTACCGGTCTACGATAGCACAACCGCCCGGCGGTGTAAACACCCAAATGCGGCAGATTCAGCCGTGCGGCGCGGGCCTGGACGCCTTGAGCTCGCTCAAAAACAGCTGCCCGGCGGTGGACAGACCGGTCTTCTGCTTATAGATGACGCCGATGGTGCGCTGCAGCTCCGGAGCGAGCCTGCGCGCGGTGAGCCGCTGGCCGCTGCGGCGCAGCACGGCCTCCGGCAGGATGGACACGCCGAGCCGGCTCTCGACCATGTTCAGGATCGTGTAATCGTCAGCCACGCGGTACTGCACGTTGATCTGCGGGTGGCGCGCAAGCAGCTCGCGGATGCAGCCGCCGCCGCGCCCCTCCTCGAGGAGGATGAACGGCTCGGCCGCCAGCTCATCGACCTGAATGAAAATGTTCTCGCCCAGCGGGTGGCCCTCGGGCAGCACGGCGAGCATGGTGTCCTGATAGATCGGCTCGCAGGCAAACGGCGTCGTGCGCGACATGTCCGTGAAGCCGAAGTCGACCACGCCCTCGCGCACCCAGTCCTCGATCTCGTAATACAGGCCCTGATAGAGCTCGAAGCGGATGCCGCTGTGCTGGTTCCGGAAGCGCTCCATGGCCGGCGGCAGCAGGAAGCTCGACACGCTCGTGAACGTGCCGAGGCGGATCGTGCCCTGCTCCAGCCCGCTGAAGCCCGCCGCCTGCGACTGGAGCATGCGGTAGGCGTTGACCGTGTCGCGGATGTACGGCAGCAGGTGGCGGCCTTCATAGGTGAGCGCCACGCCCGAGCGCGAGCGCACCAGCAGCGTCACGCCCAGCTCCTCCTCCAGCGACTTGATCATCTGGCTGACGGCCGACTGCGTGTAGCCGAGATCGCGCGCCGCGTCCGAAAAACTGTTGCGCTCAAAGACCTTCAGAAAGGCAATGTATCGGTTCATAAGCACCTCACAAATAAGAAACGCTAATCTAACTATCAGAAATATTTGCTTTACTTATCCATAAAGGCATTATATAATGGGCACTGTCAGATAGCAAGCGGGAATTTTCGTGACCGCACACGAACCTCTCCGCCCGCTGACAAGACACGCAATCTCTCCCCCAAGCAACATGATAATTCCTTTTTCCAACTCCATTTCTCCTATGGAAACGTCCCTGCCGGTTTGTCCGTTCCGGCAGGGGCGTTTTCCGTTTGCGGGAGATTTGCTGCGGACTTTTCAAGCCTTCTCCTTTGAGGGAAAGGCATCGCCACGCGGTACTGCGGCCGCAAGGAGAAAACATCGCCGTTCGGCGATGCCTCCCCTGAGTAAGGGGAGGTGGCACGGCGCTCTGCGCCGTGACGGAGGAGTTGCAGATACCGGCCGCAGTGCAAGAATAAGCGTATCCATCCCTCAGTCAGCCTGACGGCTGCCAGCTCCCTTTGCACAAGGGAGCCAAGGGGCGCGGGACGGACGTACCGGAAGAAACGATCACCCCGCCGCAGACAAAGCAGCCCTCCCGATTTGGGAGGGCTGCTGCTTCTCTCTGCTTTTCTTCATCCATCTGCGCGCACATCCGTTCCTGCGCTCGCGCGTGGGAGCGACGCGCGCAGAGCCGCGGCAAAAAACCGACGCACTTACGCTCCGGCGGTCAATCCACGACCGTGACGGCCGCGGTGGTGGCCGCGGCGATGGCGTCCGCCTGCAGGGCGTCGGCCGTGACGGTCTGCAGCGGCAGGCCACCGAGCGCCGACCAGTCCAGCGTCCCGGAAACGCCGCGCACCGTCAGCTCCGTGAGCCCGGTGAAATCCTCCAGACCGGATGTGCTGTCCAGCTCGCAGCGGATGAGCGTGAGCGACGTGATCGCCCGCTCGCGGTCGAAGCTGTGGAAGAAATCGCCGCGCAGATCGCAGTCCACGAGCGTGACGCGCGTGAGCGAGGACTTGTGCAGCGGGATCAGCAGCTCGCGGCGCGTGCAGTGCGAGAGCGTGATGTCCTGCAGCTTTGTCAGCGCGCGCAGCTCGGACAGGTCCGACACGTTCGCGCCGTTGAGACTCAGCTTCCGCACGTTCAGGCAGCGGCCGAGGCCGGTCAGGTCGGTGACGGCGTTGCCATCGGCCGTGAGAGCCGTGAGCTTCGGCAGCTGCTCGATGCCCGACAGGCTCGTGAGCCGGTTGGCGCTGACGTCGAACACCTCCACGCCGCAGGCGGGCAGACTCTCGAGCGAAGTCAGCGACTGAAACTGCACCGAGACCACCGTCAGGCTCGGGAAATACGCGAGGTCGGACAGGTCGCGGATGTCGCCGCGCCGCACGGTGACGGTCTGGCCGGAGGGGTCGACGGCCTCCGCCGTCTCGACGCCGGCGGCCGCCGCGTCCACGCCCTGCTGCGGGGCGGCGAACCAGTACCGGTCGCCGCAGACGTACAGCGCCGTGAGGCCCTTGAGGTCCGCGACCGTGAGCTCGCCCGCGGGCTTGCCGGCGTAGTCGCGCGCGGCCTGCTCGAGCAGCGGGTTCTGGAACTGGGCCACCGTGTCGTCCGCGAGCGTCTGCACCGCGACGGTTTTCGCCGTGAAGCGGTAGAGCAGGCCCGTGAAGTGACCGACGATGCCCGCCGCGATCAGGCAGCCGACAAGCACGACAGCGATGATCGCCGCCGCGAGGCCGCGGCGCTTTTTCTTCGGCCGCGCGGGCTTCGGCGCCTTGGGCGGCTTTTCAGGCTTTTCCCGGCGGGGCTTGGCGGCGCGGGGCTTTTTCTCTTTCGCCTTTTTCTCGGGCGCGGGTGCAGGAACATCCGGCAGCTCCGGCGCGTCGCCGGCGAATTTCGAAGCATCGAGCAGCTCGGCCGAGAAGAGCTTGTCGTAGAAATATTCCTCGCTCGGGTAGGTGTACTTCATGAGCGCAAAGAGGTTGCCGATCTGCATCTCCATGCCCGGGGAGAGCTCCGTCTGTTCGAGGTAGACGTTGATGACCGGCTTGTGCTTCGTCAGGGCATAGTGCATCTCCTTGCGGCAGTTGTCCGAGCGCAGGTACGCCGGGGACAAGAACGCCAGCACGAGCTGCGCGCGCTCGAGATGCGACGCGATGCTCTCCGGCCACTCGCTGCCGGCCTCGATGCCCTCATCGTACCAGACGCGAAAGCCGCGCGACTGCAGGGTGCTGATGATCTCGAGCACGGCCGCGTCGTCCTTGTGCGCGTAGCTGACGAAGAGATACGGCAGCGTGCCCTCGTAGGGGCGCAGAAGGGTCTTCAAGGAACCACCTCCGGAAAAATTTCAAAATTTGACTGGATTTTGTTCGTGTATCACACACGGCCGGGCCCGGCAAGGGCTTTGAGCCCGGCGAGGTAGGCATACGGCACGCACAGCCCGCCCCGGCCGGAGCCGAGGGCAATGTCCGGCTTGCGCAGGCCGTGATAGTCCGAGCCGCCGGAAGGCGCGAGACCGAAGCGCACGGCCAGCGCCTGCGCGGCCGCCGTCTGCTCGGGCGTATAGGTCGTGTAGCGCACCTCGACGCCGAGGGCCCCGGCGTCCGCCGCCGAGGCGAGCATGGCGGCGCGCTGCGCATCGTCAAAGCGGTACTTGAAGATGTGCGCCACGACCGGCACGCCGCCCGCCGCGCGCAGGGCGCGGACGGAGTCCTCCAGCGGGATGTTGTAGCGCGGGACGTAGAATTCTTTCCCCCGGCCGAGCAGGCCGCGCATGCCGTCCGGCACCGACGCGATGCACCCGCGCTGCACGAGCAGCGCCGCGATGTGCGGCCGGCCGAGCACCGTCTGCCCCGGGAAAGCCGCGTGCAGGTCGTCCATCGTGATGGGGTAGCCCGCATCGTGCAGGCGCTGCACCATGGTCTCGTTGCGGGCATTGCGCTCGTCGGTCGCGCGGGTCATGAGCGCGCGCAGCGTGGTGTTGCCCGTGTCCATGAAGTAGCCGAGCAGGTGCACCTCCTCGCCGCCCCAGACGGTGGACAGCTCCACGCCGGGCACGACCTCGATGCCGCAGCGCTGCCCCGCAGCGCGGGCTTCGGGCAGTCCGGCGAACGTGTCGTGATCCGTGACGGCCACGGCCCGCAGGCCAAGCGCCGCCGCCTTGCGCACCACGGCAGCCGGGGCGTCCGACCCATCGGACGCGAGCGTGTGCGTGTGCAGGTCAATCCGCTCCATGGCGCACCTCCAGCCCGTCCGGCAGCGCGTCGCCCTGCCAGAGGACATAGACCGTGCCGTCCGTGACGCGCACCGTGGCCGCCGCGCCGGTGAACGAATTGCTCACGCCGAGCGGCATGGCGCAACGCAGCTCCGCGTCCGTGATCTCGTAGAGCAGGCCGCGCAGCGTGACGCCGCGCGCGGCATCGCCGCTGCTGAACACCGACACCGTACCCTCCATGCCGGCGGGGAAGGTCAGCGTGCCGTTTTGCACCGCCGTGACCACCCAGCCGCAGCCGATGAGCCAGCCCTGCGCGCCCGCGTCCGTGAGTCCGCGCAGCGTCTGCAGGCTCGCGATCGTCTGGTCGAGACGGCCGCCGAGCGCGCCCGCCATCACGAGCCGCCGGTACCCGTGCGCCAGCGCCCAGCGCACGGCGAGACCGAGGTCGGTGTCGTCCTTCATGACCGGGTGCGTCTCCACGTTCGGGTGGTCCGGCCGGTAGCCGAGGGAGTCAAAGTCGCCCATGACGAAGTCCGGCTCGATGCCGCGGTCTTTCAGCGAGCGGTAGCCGCCGTCGGCCGCAATCACGTAGTCCCCCGCCCGGGGGCTCAGGCGCACGCCGTCGAGACTGGCCGCGCCGACGATATAACAAGTATTTTCCAAATTCATTCCAGCTTTCCTGAATTTTCGCCCGCTATTGTACCACATTCCGCGCGGCGAGAAAAGAATTGCATGTAAATTCCGCGCCGGGCGTGTTTGTTAGATTTTAAACTCGTCAAAATTTAAAAATTTTATTTCTATTGTTACTGATATATGATATAATTCCAACGTTGACAGCGCGCCGGATCTCCCCCCGCGCCGCTGCCGCCCCCACCTCTGCGGCCCCGCCGCAGTCAGAAAGGAGACACGACCGTGTCAGAAAAAGTTTTCAACAAGGTCCTTGCCGCCAACCGCGGCGAGATCGCGGTGCGCATCTTCCGCGCGTGCTACGACCTCGGCATCCACACCGTGGCCATGTACTCCAAGGAAGACGAACTGAGCATGTTCCGCACCCGTGCCGATGAGGCCTACCTCGTCGGCGAGAACAAGAGCCCCCTGGGCGCGTATCTCGACATCCCCGAGATCATCGACCTGGCCAAGCGCCGCGGCGTCGACGCCATCCACCCGGGCTACGGCTTCCTGTCCGAGAACGCGGACTTTGCCCGTGCCTGCGAAGAAGCCGGCATCACGTTCATCGGCCCCCCGAGCGACGTGCTCGGCAAGATGGGCGACAAGCTCTCGGCCAAGCAGATCGCCATGGAGTGCGGCGTGCCGGTCATCCCCGGCTGCTCCGAGCCCCTGCGCGACGGGCAGGAGGCGCTCGAGAAGGCCATCAGCTTCGGCTTCCCCGTCATCCTCAAGGCGGCGGCCGGCGGCGGCGGCCGCGGCATGCGCCTGTGCGAAATGCCCGAGGACGTCATCCCCGCGTTCGAGCTCGTCAAGAGCGAGGCGCGCAAGGCCTTCGGCAATGACGACATCTTCATCGAGAAGTACCTCGTGCAGCCCAAGCACATCGAGGTGCAGATCCTGGCCGACCAGTACGGCAACGTGCGCCACCTCGGCGAGCGCGACTGCTCGCTGCAGCGCCGCTACCAGAAGGTCGTCGAGTTCGCGCCCGCGTGGAGCGTGCCTGAGAGCATCCGCGAGCAGCTGCACGCCGACGCCGTGAAGATCGCCGAGGCCGTCGGCTATGTCAACGCCGGCACGGTGGAGTTCCTCGTCGACCGCGACGGCAATCACTACTTCATCGAGATGAACCCCCGCATCCAGGTCGAGCACACCGTCACCGAGATGGTCACGAACATCGACCTCGTGCGCGCGCAGATCCTCATCGCCGAGGGTCAGCCGATCAGCCACCCGGAGATCGGTCTCGGCAATCAGGACGACCTCAAGATCAACGGCTACGCCATCCAGTGCCGCGTGACCACTGAGGATCCGGCCAACAACTTCGCGCCCGACAACGGCAAGATCGAGGCCTACCGCTCCGGCGGCGGCTTCGGCGTGCGTCTTGACGGCGGCAATGTCGGCACGGGCTCGGTCATCTCGCCGTACTACGACTCCCTGCTCGTCAAGGTCACGAGCTGGGACTGCACCTTCCCCGCCGTCTGCCGCAAGGCCACCCGCGCCATCAATGAAGAGCACGTGCGCGGCGTCAAGACGAACATCCCGTTCGTGACGAACATCCTCACGCACCCGACGTTCATCGCCGGCAAGTGCCACACGAAGTTCATCGACGAGACGCCGGAGCTGTTCGAGTTCACCGAATCGCGCGACCGCGCGACCCGCGTGCTCAAATACATCGCCAACATCCAGGTCAACAATCCCGACGCCGAGCGCCACCAGTACGACACGCCGCGCTTCCCGAAGCCGCAGCGCGAGATCTCGAAGCAGGACGGGCTCAAGCTCCTGCTCGACACCGACGGCCCCGAGGCCGTCAAGGACTGGGTCCTCGGCCAGAAGAAGCTGCTCATCACCGACACGACGATGCGCGACGCGCACCAGTCCCTGCTGAGCACCCGCCTGCGCACCCGCGACATGCTCAAGGGCGCCGACGGCACGGCCGACATCCTCGCCGACTGCTTCTCGCTCGAGATGTGGGGCGGCGCGACGTTCGACACCGCCTACCGCTTCCTGCACGAGTCCCCGTGGGAGCGTCTGGAGATGCTGCGCGAGAAGATCCCGAACATCCCGTTCCAGATGCTGCTGCGCGGCTCGAACCTCGTCGGCTACGCGAGCTATCCGGACAACCTCGTGCGCGCCTTCATCGCCGAATCTGCCCGCGAGGGCATCGACGTGTTCCGCGTGTTCGACTCGCTCAACTGGCTGCCGAACATGGAGACCGCCATGGACGAGGTCCTGCGTCAGGGCAAGTTCCTCGAGGGCACCATGTGCTACACCGGCGACATCCTCGACCCGACGCGCGACCGCTACACGTTGGAGTACTACGTCAACTTCGCCAAGGAGCTCGAGCGCCGCGGCGCCCACATGCTGGCCATCAAGGACATGTCCGGCCTGCTCAAGCCCTACGCCGCCAAGAAGCTCGTGAGCACCCTCAAGCAGGAGATCGGCATCCCCATCCACCTGCACACGCACAACACCACCGACAACCAGATCGCGACCTATCTCATGGCGGCCGAGGCCGGCGTGGACGTGGTCGACACCGCCATCGGCCCGCTGGCCAACCTCACGAGCCAGCCGTCGATGAACGCCGTCGTTGAGTCCCTGCGCGGTCAGGAGCGCGACACCGGCTTTGACCCGCAGCGCCTGCAGGAGCTGGCCGATTACTGGGCCGATGTGCGCCTGCGCTACGAGAGCTTCGACAAGGGCCTCAAGGTCCCCGTCACCGATATCTACCGCTACGAGATCCCCGGCGGCCAGTACACGAACCTGCAGCCGCAGGTCGAGTCGCTCGGCCTCGGCCACCGCTTCGCGGAGGTCAAGGAGATGTACCGCACCGTCAACCTCATGCTCGGCGACATCATCAAAGTCACGCCGTCGTCCAAGATGGTCGGCGACCTCGCGATCTTCATGGTGCAGAACGACCTCACGCCCGAGAACATCGTCGAAAAGGGCGAGCACCTCGCCTTCCCCGACAGCGTCGTGAGCTACTTCAAGGGCATGATGGGCCAGCCGCCCTGCGGCTTCCCGAAGGATCTGCAGCGCGTCGTGCTCAAGGGCGAGAAGCCCATCACCGGCCGCCCCGGCGACCTGCTGCCGCCCACCGACTGGGACCAGCTGCGCCGCGAGATCGTCAAGTTCTACCCGAACTACGAGGAACCGCGCTCCCTCATCTCCTACGCCATGTACCCGAAGGTCTATGAGGAGTACGTCCGCCACCGCAAGGAGTACGGCTACATCATGCGCATGGGCAGCCACGTGTTCTTCAACGGCATGGCCGTCGGCGAGATGAACAAGATCAACATTGAGGACGGCAAGACCCTCATGATCAAGTACATCGGCCTCGGCGACCGCAACGACGACGGCACGCGCAACGTGCAGTTCGAGCTCAACGGCATGCGCCGCGAGGTCGCCGTGCCCGACCCGACCGCGGCCGACACGGCCAAGACCGTCGTCATGGCCGACCCGAACGACAAGAGCCAGGCCGGCGCGTCCATCCCGGGCATGGTGTCGAAGGTCAACGTCAAGCCCGGCGACCAGGTCAAGGTCAACGACGTGCTCGCCGTGATCGAGGCCATGAAGATGGAGACGAGCGTCGTCGCCCGCATGGACGGCACGATCGACGAAGTCTTTGTCAAGCCCAGCCAGTCGGTCAAGGCCGGCGAGCTGCTGCTGACGATCAAGTAAATCACCCCGGTTTTTCATGCGGAGCGCACACTCGTGCGCTCCGCATTTTTGCGCCCGCCAAAAAGGATTCCTTTCTGACAAAAGGCCAGCAGTCTGCTGCGCGCATAATTTGTGCGCCGCAGTTACCACTTTGCGCTTTTTGTTCCCATCCGCGCCGAAAAGACTGGAAAAGTCCGCATAGCTATGTTAATATAGACAAATATGAAATGAATCTGGGTTTCCCGCCCACAGGCATTCATGAGAGGAGTTTTTTCATGCTTGTGCCCTATTCCTGGTTCCAGATCCTCTGGTACTTCTACATCTACGGCTTCCTCGGCTGGTGCTCCGAGGTGGCCTTCGCCGCCGTCGCGCACGGCAAGTTCGTCAACCGCGGCTTCGTCAACGGCCCCATCTGCTCCATCTACGGCTTCGGCGTGATGAGCGTGCTGCTCGTGCTCGGGCCGCTCAAGAGCAGCTTCTGGCTGCTGTTCGGCGGCAGCGTGCTGTTCACGAGCGCCATCGAATACCTCACCGGCTGGGTGCTGGAAAAGGTGTTCCACGACAAGTGGTGGGACTACTCCAAGCGCCCGCTGAACATCAAGGGCTACGTGTGCCTGGAGTTCTCGGTGCTGTGGGGACTGGCGTGCGTGTTCGTAGTCGATGTGTTCCAGCCGCTCGTGGCCAAGGTCGTCGACCTCATCCCGAAAAAGCTCGGCTGGGTGCTGCTCGGTACGTTCAGCGCCCTGTGGATCACGGACAACATCATCACCGCCATGGAGATCCGCAAGCTGCCGAAGAAGCTGCGCGCCCTGCAGGCCATCGAGGATTCGCTCACGGCCATCTCCGACGAGATCGGCGAGGAGATCTATATCCGCGCCTCTGACGCGAAGGACCGCGGCGTGGAGGTTTACACCGACATGAAGGAAAAAGGCGCCGAGATCGCCGAAAAGCGCGCCGAGAGCTCTCTCATGCGCCGCAGCGAACTGCTGGCCCGCCGCAGCGAACTGCTGCAGCGCCGCGAGGAGCTGCTGGGTCAGCGCAACATCGTACACGAGCGTATCGCGCAGGCGTTCCCGGCGCTGCGCGAGGGCAAGACCAACGGCCCGGCCTTCACGCGTGTGCATGAGCACGCCCAGCGCCGCAAGCAGCTGGCCAAAGCCCTGAAGGCGAAGGCCAGAGCGCTCAAGAACAAGGCCAAGGACCGCTCCTGACCTGACACGGGAAAAGGAGAACTAGAAAACCATGAATCTCTATCTGATCGGACATGATTACCGCTATGCCGCGGAGCAGATGCTCCTGACGCTGTTTCCGGACGAGCGCCCGGTGTATCCGGACGGCCGGCCGACCGGCGACCGCGCGGAGCTGCGGCTCATGTCCGGCCCCAAGATCACGACCGTGACGTGCGTGCTCGTCTATCAGGGCCGGACGGCCAACGGCCGCACGAGCGTGCCCAACAGCGAGCTGACCGCCCCCAATGAGACCGACCGGCGGCTGCAGGGTGCGGTCAAGCGCGCGTTTTACCGCGCGGCCATGGGCATCGGCCTGCCGCACAAGCCGTGGGGCATGCTCACGGGCGTACGCCCCGGCAAGCTCATGACCCCCCTGCTCGCGCAGGGGCTCAACGACGCGCAGGCCGCGCGCTATTTTGAGCGGCACTACGACGTTGCGCCCGCGCGCGCCGCGCTCGTCGTGCGCACCGCCCACGCCACGCAGCGCGCCATGGAATCACTCGGCAGCAAGGACGTGTGCCTGTACGTGGGCATCCCGTTTTGCCCGACGCGCTGCGCCTACTGCAGCTTCGTGAGCCAGTCGGTGGAAAAGAGCATGGCGCTCGTGCCGGAGTTCCTGCAGGCGCTCGCGCGCGAGATCGCCGCGACGGCAGAGGCCGTGCACAAGGCGGGGCTGCGCGTCGTGTCGCTCTACATCGGCGGCGGCACGCCGACCACGCTCTCGGCGCGCCAGCTCGACGCGCTGCTGACGCAGCTTGCCGCGGCGTTTGACCTCAGCGCGCTGCGCGAGTTCACCGTCGAGGCCGGCCGGCCCGACACCATCACGGCCGACAAGCTGCACGTGCTGCGCGCGCACCGGGTCGACCGCATCAGCGTCAACCCCCAGACGCTCGACGACCGCGTGCTCGAGACCATCGGCCGCCGCCACACCGCGCAGGATATTTTCGACGCGCTGCGCCTCGTGCGCGAGACCGGCAGCTTCGCCGTAAACATGGACCTGATCGCGGGCCTGCCCGGCGACACGCCGGACGGCTTTCGCGCCACGCTCGAGCAGGTGCTCGCGCTCGCGCCCGAAAACGTGACCGTGCACACGCTGTCCCGCAAGCGCGGGGCCGACCTCATGACGCAGGCCGCCCCCATCCCCGACGGGGCGCAGGTGGGCGAGATGCTCGACTTTGCGTCCGACGCGCTGAGCGCCGCCGGCTACGCGCCGTATTACCTCTACCGGCAGAAGTTCATGTCCGGCGGGTTTGAAAACGTCGGCTGGACGCGGCCGGGGCAGGAGAATCTCTACAACATCTGCATCATGGAGGAGCTGTGCAGCATCCTCGCCATGGGCGGCGGCGCCTCGACGAAGCTCGTGCGCCCCAACGGCGGCAAGCTCGAGCGGCACATCGACCCCAAGTACCCCACGGAATACATCGCCAATATCGACCGCATCTGCGCGGCCAAGGCGGAACTGGAGGCGTTTTTTCAATGAGTTATCATATTCAGGAGATCAACCGCCGGATTCAGACTGACCCCAAGGAATTCGTCGACGCGTGCGACGCGGCCTACGCCGAAAAGATCGAGCGCGCGGCCCGCGCCATCGCCAAGAACGTGCATACGTGCCCGATCGTGCTGCTGTCCGGCCCGTCCGGCAGCGGCAAGACCACCACGGCCATGAAGATCGCCGAGGCCCTGCGCAAGATGGGCGTCGGCAGCCAGAGCCTCGCCATGGACGACTATTTCCGCACGCTCGACCCGCGCACCGCGCCGCGCACGCCGGAGGGCGACATCGACCTCGAGTCCCCCGCGTGCCTGGACATGGACCTGCTCGGCGAGCACCTCAACGCGCTCGCCCGCGGCGAGGAGATCCACCTGCCGCGCTATAATTTCGTCACGCGCGTGCAGTCCGGCCCCATTGGCCGGCCCATGCGTCTCGGCAAGGACGAGGTCGCCGTGTGCGAGGGCATCCACGCGCTCAATGACGACATCGCCGCCTACTGTCCGGACGCGTTCCGGCTGTATATCAGCGCGCGCTCCATCGTCGTGGATAACGACGGGCGCGAGGTGTTCAAGGGCACGTGGATGCGCCTGCTGCGCCGCCTTGTGCGCGACAGCAACTTCCGCGGCACCCCCGCCGCCGCCACGCTGGACATGTGGGCCAACGTCCGCCGCGGCGAGAAGCGGTTCATCTCCCCGTTCAAGGAGCGCGCGAATTTGATGTTCGACTCGTCGTTCCCGTGCGAGGTGTCCATCCTGAAAAACTACGCCGCGCCCCTGCTCGCGGCCGTGCCCGAGGGCGCGGAGCGCTATGCGGAGATCCGCAGCATCCTGCCGGCGCTCGAGCGCTTCGAGACGATCGACCCCGCCCTGCTCGCGCCCGAGAGCATGCTGCGCGAGTTCATCGGCGGCGGCGTGTACAGCTACTGAGCGCGCGGCGCTGAATCCTGCAAATACAGCAAAGCCTTCTCCGTTGGGAGAAGGCTTTGCGTTTTCCTGCGCCGCACGGCGGTTTGGGTGACAGACGCCGCGAAAACGGGTGATGCGATTTGTCACTGCTGCACAGAATCCCGAATCGTGTTTTGGCGTAATTTACAAATATTATGAATCCTGTTCCAATTTCATAAAGAATCTGCTAAAATGAGGATGTCGGAATCCGGGCACACATTTCATTCAACAGGAGGTATCGTATGGAACCGTTTGCACTGGTAAAAATGATGGGAACCTTTGTGGCCAATGGCATGACCGGGCGGATCGTCCTGTATCTGCTCCTGCTTGCCGCCGGCGTCGGCGTGCGGTGCGTTTTGCAGCGCCGGCGCGATTTCCGGGCGGCCGTGGGCATCAGCGCCGGGCTGTGGCTCGTGTGCGAGATCATCGTCGACATCGGCTCGGTGCATGAGATGTCGGTCGGCCTGTTCAGCGCCGCCGCCACACTGGGCGCGCTGGGCTTCTCGTTTGCGCTCGGCCTGCTGCTGTGTGCCCTTGTCTGCCGGCTGCTGCGCCGAAAGCAGCTCGCGTGACCCTATGGCAAGCGCCCCCGCGGGGATGTTCTCCCGCGGGGGCGCTTTTCCGTTCTCCGCGCCGTCAGCTCAGCCGCTGCACGAGCGCGTCCCACAGCTCCAGCAGCCGGAAGCGCACGACATAGCCGCCGCCGGACTCCGTGACGAGGCGCACATCGTCGTCCGAGAGCGCCTGCACCGCCTGCTCCGACAATCCCGCCGCCTGCGCGCACAGCGGCGGGAAGATGACGCACCACCAGTTGTGCCCCGCGCCCGCGCCAAGCGTCACGCGCAGTGACGTGTACACCCCCGCCGGGAGGGCGAACGTGCCGTAGTCGCGCGTCGGGTAGTGCTCGGGGCCGAGCGACACGCGCACCGGCCGCTCCCCCGCCGCCGCCTGCGCCGCGCGGGCGATGCCGTCGAGGTCGCCCGCGATGATCTGCTCCGCCGCGTCGATGTCCGTCACGTCGGCAAGCTGCGGCCCGAGATAGGCCAGCACCGCGTCGCGCACCTGCAGCTTCACGGCCTGCTCGGCGTCGTCGTCCGAGACCGCGATCACGTGCAGCCGCACGAGCCGGGCCGCGAGCAGCTGGCTGCGCGCCTGCGCCCACGTGCCGGTCAGCAGCGTCACGCACACGGCCAGCAGCAGCGCAAGCTCCCACGGGCGCAGCGCGCGGCCGGAATCAGGATGGATGGAGAGAGAATGGGTATGCATCGTATGTCCGCCTTTCTGTGATGAAAAAAACTGCCGGTACCGGGCATCTGTGCTCAGTATCGGCAGTTTTGTTCGGTTTTAATCCGGCGGGTTCAGATCTTCAGGCGGCCAATCGTCTCGGTCAGGAAGCACTCGGCATAATCGCGCGCGAGCCGGCGCTTGGCATACGCCGCGCTGTCGGCATCGGCGAAGAGGCCGAACACGGCCGAGCCCGTGCCGCTCATGACCGCGCCAAGCGCGCCGCCGTCGAGCAGGCGGCTCTTGATGGCCGCGATCTCGCCCTCGCGGTGGGTGAGCACGTCCTCAAAGACGTTGTACATCCGGCGGGCGAGCTTGCCCATGTCCCCGTCGGCGAGCGCGGCGCAGATGCCCTCCGTGTCCGGACGGCAGCGCGAGGTGCGCGCGTCCACGCGGTGGAACAGCTCCGGCGTCGAGATCGGGAAGTCCGGCTTGCAGATCACGACCGGCAGGCGCGGCATGGGCGTGACGGGCGTGAGCCGCTCGCCGCGGCCCTCGGCCAGCATCGTGCCGCCCGCAACGCAGTACGGCACGTCCGAGCCGATCTCGGCCCCCATTTCCTCGAGCTGCGTGCGGGTGAAGCCCGCGCCGGTCAGCCGCTCGAGCGCGCGCAGCACGGCCGCCGCGTCCGACGAGCCGCCGCCCAGCCCCGCGCACACGGGGATGCGCTTGTGCAGCCGGATGTGCACGCCGCAGTCCAGCCCCGCACGCTTCAGAAACACCTGCGCCGCGCGCACGGCCACATTGTCCGCCCCGCAGGGCAGATAGCTGCGGTTGGTCTCGGCGCGGCAGGTGCCGGTGTCATCGAGCGTGACGGTCACGTCGTCGTGCAGGTCCACGCTCTGCATGATCATGCGCAGGTCGTGAAACCCGTCGGGGCGCGCACCGAGCACGTCCAGCGACAGGTTCAGCTTCGCCCACGCGGGCTCCATCGTCGTACCGGTCACAGCTTTTTCAGCTCAAAGAGCAGGTCCATCAGCTCCGCGCCGTCGTCCACATACGGGCCCTTGCGGCCGTTGGCCTCGGAATACGGCAGGCCGGAGCCCTCCGTCACGCGGCTGTCATAGAGCACGAACGGCACGGGGTCCGCGCCGTGCGCGCCGTTGGCCATGTACGTCATGTGGTCCGAGAGCAGCAGCAGGCGGAAGTCCTCGCCCGCGGCGCGCAGCGCCTCGGTCACGGGGGCGACGACGTCGGCGCTCAGGCGCTCGATGGAATAAATTTTGTGCTCGAGATCGTGGTTGTGCGTGGCCTCGTCCGGGCCCTCGAGGTGCAGAGCCACGAAGTCGTGCCGTTTCAGCACATTGAGCGCGGCGGCGACCTTAGCGGCGTAGTCGGTGTCCCACTCGCCGGTCGCGGTCGGGACGGTGACGGCCTCCAGCCCCGTCAGGATGCCGATGCCGTGGCACAGCGGCACGGCCGAGACGACACCGCCGTCCGACCCGTAGTGCTCGGGGAAGTTCGGCAGCGCGGCCGCCGTGCCCTCGGCCCAGAACCAGACGCCGTTGGCCGGGAGCTTCCCGGCGGCGCGGCGCGCCACGTTGATCGGATGCTGGTCGAGAATGTCGAACGCGCGGCGCATGAGCTCACGCAGCACGTCGGCGTTCGGGCAGCCGGTGGGCAGGATGGGGCCGATCTCCTCGCCGAGGTGGTCATGCGGCGGGGCAAGCCGAATACCTTTAATGTCCACGTGGCTCTGCACCGCGAGGTGGCGGAACGACGAGCCCTTGTGGATGACCATGCCGGCCTGCTCGGCCAGCGGGCGGAAGTCGGGGTGATGGAAGAGCATCGTCACGAGCTCGTCCGACTCGCGGCCCTCGATGCTGCCCGCGCTGTGGGAGAGGATGTGCTTGTGCTCGAACGGCACGTCCTCATCGGCATACGTGACCATGTTGCAGCGGTAGCACGCGTCGCCGGGGGCGAGCTTAATGCCGGACGCCGCCGCCTCAAGCGGGGCGCGGCCGAAAAAGTACTTGCGCGGCGAGCAGCCGAAGATGGACATGATGGCCGTGTCGCTGCCGGGGGCGAAGCCCTCGGGCACGTTGCGCACGCTGCCGAGGATGCCGTGGCGTGCAAGGGCGTCGATCGCGTCTTTTTTCGATGCTTCGAGCGGCGTGCGGCCGCCGAGCGTGTCGAGCGGGTGGTCGGCCATGCCGTCGCCGATGACGAGAATGTATTTCATACCGTATCCCTCTTTTCGGAAGATTTTTCGCCGCGGGGTGCCCTGTGGGATGCCGGGACCCGCGGTTTTTTCTGCCCCACAGTATATACTATTTCCCCCGGTTTGTGAAGCGATGCGGCGGGTTCCGGGGCATTTTGCTGCTATTTGTAGAATTCAACAAAATTATTTCAATCATTAAATTAGGTATTGGCAATTTTTCGTCATCATGATATAGTAGAATACTGTTAAGTATCCGCTAAGTTTTCGCTAAGAAATTACCCCGGCGCCGCCGGGGTTTTCCGCAGATCGGGAGGGACAGCAAATGTCGATCGGACAATATCTGCTCGGCGGCGCGGCCGGGCTGGCGTTCGGCCTGCTCGTAGCCGCCGGCAACACGCTGCTGCTGCGCCGCAGCCTGCAGCGCGCCAAACAGACGCAGGGCACCGTCATGGGCACCAGCGGCCTGCGGCAGGTCATCAACCTCGCCGCGCTCGTGCTCGTGTACCTGCTGCGCAAGGTGGTGCCGCTGCCGCTGGCCGGCACGCTCATCGGCACGGCCGTCGGCCTGTCGGGCGGCAGCATCGCGGGGGTGTGGATCCTCGCGCGGAAAATGGACGACACCATCCCCGCCGAGGGCGTGGAGGTGCCGGACGCGGAGACGATCGAGCTGCCCGAAGACGCTGCACAGGAATCCACGCCGGACACCGACCCGGCGGACGAACGGAGGGACGACACCCATGGGTGAGACGAACGTACTGTTTTCCATCGGCCCGCTGCAAGTGACCGGCGCGGTCGTGACCATGTGGGTCATCGTGGCCGTGCTGGCGCTGCTGTCGTGGCTGGCCACGCGCAGACTGCGCGACGTGCCCGGCCCGCTGCAGAACGCCGCCGAAATGGCCGTCGAGAAGCTGCAGGGCTTCTACGGCGGCATCCTCGGCCCGGCCAACGCCCGGCGCTACTTCCCGATGATGGCGACGTTTTTCATCTTCATCGTCGTGTCCAACTACATCGGGCTGCTGCCCGGCGCGGGCGAGGTGTTCACCGTGCCGACGGCCACGCTGTCCGTCACGGCGGGCCTGGCCATCATCGCCTTTTGCATGACGCACACCGTCGGCATCCAGCGCCGCGGCCTCAAGGGCTATCTCAAGAGCTTCATCAAGCCCTTCCTGCTCATGCTGCCGCTCAACCTCATCGAGCAGATCGTGCGGCCGTTTTCCCTCGCGCTGCGACTGTACGGCAACCTCTACGGCGAGGAAATGGTCACGCACGAGCTCGGCAACCTCTTCCCGCTCGTGCTGCCGCTGCTCATGCAGGTGCTGAGCCTGCTGTTCTGCCTGATCCAGGCCGTCGTGTTCACGATGCTGCTGTCGATCTATATCGAGGAAGCCATCGAGGAGTGACGCCCTGCATCCCATAAACGCGCAAGGAAAGAAGATTCAGATAACCGAAAAACATTAGGAGGAAAAGAGTTATGTCAACCGGAATCATTGCGATCGCCGCCGCGCTCGCCATCGCCATCAGCACCATCGGCCCCGGCATCGGCCAGGGTCTGGCCGCCGCCCACGCCATGGACGCCATCGCGCGCCAGCCCGAGGCCGCCGGCACCATCCGCTCGAACATGATTATCGCCATGGGCCTGCTCGAATCGCTGACGATCTACGGCCTGCTGATCGCGTTTTTGCTGATCGGCCAGCTCGGCTGAGGCCAACGGAACAAGGGAGGCACACGCTTTGAGCATCAACATCTCCGAACTGATCTGGACGGTGATCTGCTTTTTCGTGCTGCTGGTGGTTTTGAAGAAGCTGCTGTTTGACCCGCTGGTGTCGTTCATGGCCGCGCGCGACGCGCGTATTCAGGACGGGCTCAGCGCCGGGCGCACCGCCCAGCAGCAGCTCGACGCGGCCGCGCGCGCACGCAGCGAGGCCCAGCGCAAGCAGGCCGCCG
>ERZ773202.584-NODE-584-length-32518-cov-26.164002_pt1 | contig 32518 bp, 31 predicted proteins | sample MGYA00580998_ERZ773202 | MGnify/ENA primary metagenome ERZ773202 (study PRJEB29015, sample SAMEA2737803) | human gut metagenome | biome: human gut; feature: human-associated habitat; material: faeces | place: China | collected 2012 ...
GTTTTCAATTTTATGAGCTATACTTTCCATGTCTAACCTTAATTTTGTCACAAAAATAGCAACTTTTCGTGACAAAACAAAGAAAAGTAATACATTTGTTACATGAATAGTTGTTTGGATGGGATTAAATGAAATAGCATTCCTACCTCATCTTTGCCATTTGCAAAAAATGTGGTAACTTTGCAGCCGCTTATATATAATAAAGTGGAAGAACACAGCCACCAATAATAGTTTTTAGGATATTATTTCATACACGCACACGAAAAATGAAAAAAGGACTCTTTGCCCTTGCCTTAGGAACATTCACCCTTGGCATGACTGAATTTATTATCGAAGGTATTCTTACTGATGTAGCTCACGACATGAACGTTTCTATTCCGCAAGTGGGACATCTCATTTCTATTTATGCATTGGGTGTATGTGCCGGAGCTTTCTCGTTGATACTAATGCATAAGTATCGACCTAAGAATATATTAATGTTCCTTACCTCTCTCATCACAATTGGTGCGGCTATAGCATCTACAGCTCCAAGTTTTTGGCTCTTGCTATGTGCCAGATTTATCCAAGGTCTACCTCATGGAGCCTACTTTGGTACTGGTGCCATCGTTGCTGTCAAGATAGCCAAAGAGGGCAAGGGAACAAGTGCGGTTGCAATGATGTGTGCAGGTATGCCATTTGCTAATTTGATTGGCGTGCCATTTGGTACATTCTTAAGCCATAATCTCTCTTGGCGTGTTCCATTTATAATGTCTATAGCATTAGGACTCCTCACCCTTTATATGATATATCGTTGGGTGCCAAATGTGGCAGCCCTTGCCAATAATGGTATGAAAGCGCAGTTTCGTTTCTTGCGCAACCTTGCTCCATGGCTAATCATTTCTGCTACATTCTTGGGTAGTGCCGGCATGCTTTGTTGGTTTAGCTATATATCTCCATTACTCCAAATGGAAGGCGGATTTAGTGCCTCGAGCATATCTCTACTAATGATTCTCGCAGGATTTGGCATGGTGGTAGGAAATCTTAGTAGCGGTCCGTTGGCAGATAGGTTCAAGCCTGGTCGCATCACCAGTTGCTATCTTCTAACCTCAGCTATATCTTTGTTGCTCACCTTCTTCTTCTCTGCCAATCCATGGGCTGTAGCATTGTTGATGTTCCTCACCTGCGTTTGTCTCTTTGGTGTTGGTTCGCCAGAGCAATACCTGATAGTAAAACATTCCGAAGGAGGCGAGATGCTTGGTGGCTGTTGCATCCAGGCAGCATTTAATTCCGGCAATGCCCTTGGCGCTTTGCTTGGTGGTATTCCTGTGTCGATGAACTTAGGTTTCAACTATCCTGCCCTTATTGGTGTGCCCTTGGTATTGGCAGGCGCCATCTGTCTGTGGATATTCCACAAGAAATACGAATAGAGGCGACCTATCATAGGTCTACTTTAGTGTAGAAAAAATGGCATTCCACAATAAATTGTAGAATTATTCCACAATATTTCCCCACTTTCCACAACTTGTGGAAAGTGGGGCTTTTAGTTAACTTGCTTATAATCAATGATGTATATGCTTGTGCTACTTTTTGGCACGCATCTTGTCCTTATTACTAGTGAATAAGACAACAAAATAATAATAACAATAAAAACATTAAGATTATGAGAAAGTTTATGTTCGCAGCCGTTTCGGCAATGGTTATGGTTTGTGTTAGCAACGTATTCGCTAATCAGTCAGCAATGCAGTTCGAGTCAAACGATGTCATTCAGTCTGATTCTGTAGTAACAGACTCTGCAAATCAGGGAGCAGTAGAAGTTGCAGCTCCTGTAGACACTACAGCTTCTTCAGAGAACGCAGCAATTGAGAACGTTTCTTCAGAGAATGCAGCAACAGAAAATGCTGAAACTGAGGTTCCTGCTAAATCAGAAAGTAATGCAACTGCAGAGAACGCAGAGGCTACTGTAGATAGCGCTGTTGCACAGTAATTGTAATAGGTTAGATTTGGGATAACAAAGGGGCTCTTTCGGTCGCAATATAAACGACTGACGGAGCCTTTTTTCATTTGTTTTAAAAACGACAATACTGACAATTATAGATAAATATAATGTTATGATTTACTATAATGCTTTCCGAAAAAATGTCACTTGTGACATCTTTTCGGAGTAAAGACATTCCCATTATAATACTCTTTCTTACCTTTTATAACATGCTTTTTTGCCGATACCGGCAAGAAAGTGGGTGTTTTATGTATGATATTTGTGGTTTATGCCGCAAAACGGAATGGCTTGTTTTTGTAGTTAGAATAGGAGAGATACTGAAAATATTTTAACAAAGAAAAAGCCTTCATCTTGCGTTTTGCGCAAAATAAAGGCTGGGATGTAAAATTCGTTTGTAAGTGTTTTGTATTTCAAATTATAGATACCAATTATCTATTATTCTCTGCATTAGTATTTGTGAATATTCTGAAGCTTCTTTTTCTGTAATGTATTCACGTTCATCATATCCCCAGTCGTTTATAAATTCCATATTTACAACAAGTTCAGCATTTTCCTTTTTAAAAGTTTTAGCCCACTTGTTAAAATTTTCAGAATTTTCAATTTCTAAATCATGGATTGTATTAGTTATATTATCTATTAACCAATCTTTTAATTCTGTTTTAATTCTTATCTTATTCATATAGCCTATTTATTATTTATAAATCTTCACCATTTGCATGATTGTATTCGTTGTCATAATACATAATTATCCTATAAGATACTAAATCCCTTATTATTCGGAACCATACAGGTTTCTTAACGAGATATTTTGTAAATATATTTATTGAGGTTGATTGAATGTCTGATTTTATATCTTCCGTAGGATTATCTAATTGTTCTTTAGTATATTTTGAAAGTAATTCCTCTTGTACTTCATTTCGGATTGCTGTAGAGTCCATTTTTTCTTTAATTGGATTTTGATAGAACACAGCATCGTAGTTTTTGTTGTTAACAGTCATTTCGTAAGAGATGTCCTCTTCATCACTCAAAGTATAATTGTCTAGAGTTGTATAACGTTTGTTATTCTCAAATTGACTAACAAGTTTATTGAAACGTATTTTGATATTTCCTTCATCTTGAGAAATTTCATCACAAAGCATTATTCTATATACTTTGTTGTTGTTAGTAATAATATACACAAGAACATTAGTTCCATTAAATTCTCCTTTTAGACAATCTTCTCCTGGAACAGGTATAAACCCTTTGGCTTTTAGCTTTTTTATCATCTCTGTTTTGAATCCGTCAACAGGAATTCCTAAGAATGTTGTTACATCATTCTGTGCTTTTACACCATGCGTTAACATTAGGGCAAATAGTAATGTTAGAATTTTTTTCATATTAATATTTAATTTAAATTAGTATTCATAAATAGTATTGGTTGTAAAAACCTTTCATAAATTATTAAAGAGCTGTCCTCTTGAGTTAAATTCTTAGAACAAAGGTACTTCTTTTATTTATAATATGAGTAATAAAACAGAAAAAAAATGAGTTGCTATATAAAAAACATCATTTGGATATTACTCAAATATATGCACGTTATAGGATTAACTCAAATGAATCTCTTAAAAAGATAGTACTTGTATACCAGATTCAACGAATACAGCTTATATAATAAGAACAACTAAAGATATACGTTGATGATATTTAATGGCTTTTGCGTTCAACAACTGTTGAACGGTCGGAGAAGTTAATATACTTTGCGATTTATATTAATATACTTTACCGTTCAACAGCTGTTGAACGAAGAAGAATATTCTATTGGAGGCTTTTGGCGAGTATTTATGTCGTTCTAACAAGCCATTTAGGCAGTTTTTTCAAGCGGTTTAACTCGCTATCGCAAGCCATTTTAGTCGTTTACGATATTAGCCTCGGTTGCATTACACTTGCTATCAAATGTTCGTTTGCTTACTATCAAATCTATTTTTGCTTACTGTCAAATACTGCTTTGCTTGCTATCAAATATTTTTTTATAATAAAAAAACAGGTAAAACACATAATAAAGTGTGGCAGAACGATATATTTTACATAATGGTATAATACGTAACTTTGCACCACCTAATGGCAACATTTTGCACAAAACAAATTGGGGGTTAAGGATAAAAGCATTATATTTGCATGTGGTTATTATGAACCCACGATAAATAAAAGATTAATCAAGGATTATCCCACAATTAACCCCTATCGTAAGCGAATCTACCTTCTTTATACAATAGAGCTATGGATATAGAGCAAGTTAGAGAATTCACGTTGTCGCTATACGGCGTGACAGAAGATCAGCCCTTTGGCGACGACAACATAACCTTCAGAGTTGAGGGCAAGATATTCCTATGCCTTTGGTTGGGCAACGAGGAGCATAGCGCTTTAGACGGTATGCATAAGTTTGCCTGCAAGCTGAGTCCTGATAGGAATGAGGAGTTGCGAGATAGATATGAAGCCGTAACGCCAGCTTTTCATTGGAACAAGAAACATTGGAGCGACGTGTATTTCGAGCAGATAGAAACCGAGGTGGTAATGGCATGGATAAGGGAATCGTATCAGCTTATCGTAAGCAAGCTACCTAAGGCTGCGAGGGCGAAATATCAAATGTAAATAAAGCACATAACAATAAACAAATGAAAGCATATACATATATAGAAAAAGGTAAGTTTGCCTTGATAGAGAAACCGAAGCCTGAGCTTCAGGAAAGTACCGACGCTATAGTCCGCGTTACGTTGGGTAGCATCTGCACCAGCGACTTGCATATCAAGCATGGTAGTGTGCCAAGGGCTGTGCCTGGCATTACCGTTGGTCACGAGATGGTGGGAGTAGTAGAAGAAATTGGTGCCGACGTTAAAGGCGTGAAACCAGGCGATAGAGTAACGGTAAATGTGGAGACATTCTGTGGTGAATGCTTCTATTGCAAGCATGGATATGTGAACAATTGCACATCGCCACATGGCGGATGGGCATTAGGTTGCCGTATTGATGGCGGACAAACGGAGTATGTGCGTGTGCCGTTGGCTTCGCAGGGACTGAATCGCATACCAGATAATGTGACAGACGAGCAGGCGTTGTTTGTTGGCGATGTACTTGCTACAGGCTTTTGGGCTGCACGCATTAGCGAGATATCGGCAGAAGATACCGTCTTGATAATTGGTGCTGGTCCTACAGGTATTTGCACCTTGCTTTGCGCTATGTTGAAAGAGCCCAAGCGCATTATCGTTTGCGAGCGTTCGGAAGAGCGTCGTAGGTTTGTCGAGGAGCATTATCCAAATGTACTGCTTACTACTCCAGACGAATGCGAAGAGTTTGTGAAGAACCATAGCGACCATGGAGGTGCTGATAGAGTGTTGGAAGTGGCAGGAGGCAAAGATACCTTCCGTTTGGCATGGCTTTGTGCCCGACCTAATGCCATCGTCACTATCGTAGCCCTCTACGACGAGCCACAGGTGTTGCCGCTACCTGATATGTATGGTAAAAACCTTACCTTCAAGACTGGCGGCGTGGATGGTTGCGACTGCGAGGAAGTGCTACAACTTATAGCACAAGGCAAGATAGATACCACTCCGCTCATTACCCATCGTTTCCCTCTAAGCCAAATTGAAGAGGCGTACAGAATATTCGAGAACAAGGAGGATGGCGTGATAAAAATAGCTATCGAAGAAGGGTGAAAATAATAAAAGACCAAGTCGTACGGAAACAAACGACTTGGTCTTTTAATATATAAATAGTTAGAATATTACTTCTTCACTTTTCTGCTTGCCACTCTGCCATCAGCATACAGCATTTTAGCGATGTTGATGCCTGGTTGTGGAGCGTTGAGCTTTGTGCCATCTATATTATAATAGGTGATGTCTATGGGAAGCTCCGAATTGGTAGCCGAAATGTTGTCAATACCATTTGCGGTAGATGTTATGTCGAGAGTAGCTCCTGCACCATTCTCCTCGTTGGTCACAACCTCCTCTACCAGTTTGCTGTCGTAAGCTTTCAAAGTGTAGTGGTCGGAAGGAATGAAATAGTCTGCGCTACCCGAACGACTTTGGAAATCTTTAGCGTTGAGGTTGCCAACAGTTGTGATGTTGTAGTCTTTCTTTCCGCTACTTGTGGCATAGTTTTTCCAAGGAGTCTTCTTTGTTGCGTTGCTTGTGAAAGCGTTGTTTTCAACATAAATGTTCGACTTGTAGCCATAGCCTATGCAATAATGGGCATTGGAGCTTGAATATAGACAGTTTTGTATGTGCACCTGTCCAAATCTCACGCGAGGCATACGCTCCGAGCATCCCTCATCCCACCAGCAGTTGGCAAAAGTAGTGCGCAGATGTCCTTCGTCTCCCGAACGCTTATCGCTATTTCCCCATAGGTCGCAGTTGCGATGGTCGTTAGAGCCACCAGATCCTCCTGCCCATGGAGCTATCAGATAGCGGAATCTACACCATGTTACGCAGATATTGTCCGAACCATTCACGCAGTCGAAGTTGCCGTCTACGCCATCCTGAAAGTCGCAATGGTCTACCCATATATATGTAGAACCAATAATCGTAAGATTGTCGTTGCCATCTATATCGTAGGCTCCTGCGCTCTTGAAGATGATGTTTCTCAGAATAATGTTCTTGCATGAAGATAGCTGCATGATGCCAGTTTCGCTCACGCTTGCTGAATGTTTAGAGTTTACGAACGCAGCCCCTTTCATACCGATAATGGTTTTGTTCTGCACACTCTTCACGTTGGTAAGTCCCGAGAACTCTATTTCGCCATCCACATAGATTATCTTCTTGTCTGTACCTTTTAGGGCGTTCATCAGTTCAGTCTTGTTAGTAACAGTAACCTTTGTGCCACCTTCGCCACCTGTAACATTTCCATCTACAGTAGCCCATCCTAATGGTGCATTAAGGTCGTATGGCGACAGGTTGTCTGTCCATCCGGCATTAGCCGCAAGGTTTCCCGTTGTCATCATCAAAGCGACGGCAAGGAAGCGTGAAATAATAGTTTGTTTCATTGTTTGTATTGATTTGTTTTGTTGTTTCGATTATTTTTTATACTTCAGGCTTCTTTAGTTCGCCACCCATATTGATAGCTTCAAGGAGCTTCACAGCATCCACATATTGAGCCATACCTTCAGCCACCTGCTTTGCATCACGCATAGCCAGCACTACGGTTGATGGACGATTCACCACGTCGCCTCCTGCAAATACTCCTTTACGAGTAGTCATGCCGTATGGCTTTTCGCGAGTCAATACGTAGCCACGATCATCAACGTCGATACCTGTTGTGGTAGATACTATTCGGCTTGCTGGTGCAGAACCAACAGCCATGATAACGAAGTCGGCTTTCTCTACTCGGCGCTCGCCATTTGATTCGATGACAACCTCGTTGAGTGTGCCATTCTCGTCATGAATCTCCACGATGCTCGACTCCCAACTAAACTTCACGCCTTCTTCTACAGCCTCGTCGTATTCCGAGCGCAAAGCACTCATATCGTTTATTGTGCGATGGTAAACCACTTCTACGTGGCTTGCTCCTAAGCGTACGGCTGTTCGAGCAGCATCCATAGCTGTATTTCCACATCCTATCACGAATACACGGTTGCCCTCGTGAACCACAATCTCGTTGCGACTAAGGTTGCCTTCGTTGTAGAGGCTCACACGGCGCAAGAACCATATAGCCTGGCGCACGCCCTTGAGGTTGCTTCCTGGTATATTGAGCTTTTTAGGCTTGCCAGTTCCGGTTCCCATAAAGATAGCGTCGTAGCCAAGATCAAAGAGCTTGTCGATAGTCAGGTTGTCCTTACCCACGGTAGTATTGCAATGGAACACCACGCCCAGCTCCTCAATCTTCTTAATTTCTCGGCGCACTATTTCCTTAGGCAATCGATATTCAGGAATACCAAACATCAATACTCCTCCTGGTTCTGGTTCCATCTCGAATATCTCTACGTTGAAGCCCTGGCGTGCCAAGTCGCCAGCAATAGTTAGTCCGGCAGGTCCTGAACCAATAACCGCAATCTTACCTCTTGTCTTAGGCAACAAGTTTTCGCGGATAAGACCCATGTTGCCATCAAAGTCGGCAATAAATCTTTCCAACTTGCCCACATGTATGCCTTGTCCCTTTTTGTTGAGCACACAATGACCTTCGCATTGTTTCTCGTGAGGACACACTCGTCCGCAAACAGCAGGCAGATTACTCTTGTTGTTTATTATATCCATAGCGTTGCCGAGGTTACCCATCGACAACTCATGAATCCAATCTGGAATATCATGACTTATAGGACATCCTTTCTTGCATTGAGGTACTTTGCAATGCAGGCAACGTTTTGCCTCGTTGATAGCCTCAAGCATGGTGTATCCTTCGTTAACTTCTTGAAATAACTTGTTTCCCGTTTCCATATTTTGATATATTCAGCTTTTATGGTAAATATATTTTTTGCAAAGATACTGCTTTTAGTTCAAGTTTGTTACAATAATCAAGCTATATCTCAACTTTTTTACCTTCATAACAATATTTTTTTGTAAAACCATCATAGTTTTCAATTAAAACTACTATCTTTACAGAGGAATTGTTATTATGTATTAATTATGGCATATACTATTAGCGACAAATTAGATTGGATTATGATTTTCATCTATGAGTTCGGACGAAAACATGGACTTACGATGAAGCAGGCATTCAACTACCTCTATCGTTACCAAGGAATGGCTTTCTTGGATAAGCATTATGATTATGTTCATACTCAATCATTTAAGTCGATGGTTGAAGATATAACGGAATATTGCCATAGAAAAGGAGGAGGACTACTATGAAACTATATCATGGAACGAATATTGATTTGCTAAAAAATAAAGGGAAAAGCATACTATGATTTTATGCTTTTCCCTAATAAAGATATTTTCTATAAACTCAAACTTACCATTCAACCTTTTCGCTAAGTATTTCGCCATCGGTAGCATCGTCGGCAGTAAATGTGTTGCCGCGATATTGTACGCAAAGCATTAAGAGAGGTTCTGAACCATTATTGCGAACCGAACGCTTACCTGCAGGTGCTACTCTTACCACGCTTCCTTCCTGAATAGCGAATACCTCGCCATCAACTTGGAACTCGCCCTTGCCACTAAGGAAGAAATACAATTCCTCATGATTCTTGTGGGTATGAAGGAATCCTGTTTCTGTGCCAGGAGCAAAGCTTTGGAATGAGAATTCGCCACCTGTAGCATTCATGTTCTGTCCGCCAAACACCTTTCCTGGAATCTTTATTTCCGGACCTAACTGCAAGGTGTAGTCCTTAATCTCATTCAATTTACCAAAATCTACGGCTGTGAAGTTTGCAGCCTTTGCGATAGTCTTTGTTTCTTTCATCTTATCTGTTATTTTTTAATGTTTATATTTCTCTTTTTATTTCTGAATTGTGCTGCAAAGATACTTTGAAAAGCTTGTTCTTACAAGAGGGCACTTGAGGGTAAGATGGTTACCGTGAGGTAACTATTGTGTGGGAATGAGAGAAAGAAAAAAAAGACGTTAACTTAGATTAACTTGGTATGTTTAGTTTCTTTTTTGGATATTAGTTACTTTTGTAGCCTATTTGGGAATATAAAGAAAAAGGATTATGGCAAGAATGATAAAAGAAATGGTTGTGCAAGACTGTCCCATTCGTAACGTTTTGGCGCGCGTTTGCGACAAGTGGTCGCTACTTGTAATCTACACCCTGAAGTCTCATCAGGATGGCCCCCTACGGTTTAATGCCCTACGTAAGCTGATTCCGGACATCTCGCAAAAGATGCTTACCAGCACGTTAAAGTCGTTGGAGGCTGATGGCTACGTGAACCGCAAAGTGTATGCCGAAGTGCCTCCAAGAGTGGAGTATTCTCTCACACCCCGTGCTGAAACCCTTATTCCTATTATGGATCATCTGATAGAATGGGCGCTGGATAACATGGCTGTGATTTTGAAAGATAGACAGCAAAAAGCTGTTTAGGGAAAAGATGTTATTATTTCCGACATTAGGGTAATATGGCTTTTAAACAAAAGTAGTAATTTTGCACCATCTAACAATACAACAACATTAATACATATATAAATTAAGGTAAAAGGTATGTATATAGAGAAAATTCAGTCGCCAGCCGATTTGAAAGGCATGGACATTAAAACTTTGAATATCGTTGCCGACGAAATTCGCCAGGCTGTATTAAATCGTGTGAGCAAACATGGAGGCCATGTAGGTCCTAACCTCGGATTTGTTGAGGCTACCGTGGCTTTGCATTATGTTTTTAATGCACCAAAGGATAAGTTTGTTTTCGATGTTAGCCACCAATGCTATCCTCACAAGGTGCTTACCGGACGTGCTTCGGGATTCCTTGGCGATGTAGACGATATGAATGTCATTTCTGGCTATTCTTCTCCTGCCGAATGCCCAGAATACGATAACTTCGAGGTTGGTCATACTTCTACTTCTATCAGCCTTGCTACAGGTTTGCAGAAAGCACGCGATATCAAGGGAAACAACGAGAATATCATAGCCATTATTGGTGATGGTTCACTTTCTGGTGGCGAAGCTTTCGAAGGTTTGGATGAGGCTTCAGAACTCGGTACTGGTATCATCATCGTGGTAAACGACAACGAAATGTCGATAGCCGAAAACCATGGTGGCATATATAAGAACCTTCGTGCCCTTCGCGAGAGCAATGGCTCATGCGAGCACAACTGGTTTAAGGCATGGGGCTTTGAGTATAAGTATTTGGAAGAAGGAAACAATATCGAAAAACTTATCGAAGTGTTCGAGAGCGTGAAGGATACCGATAAGCCAACCGTGGTTCACATCCATACCGAAAAGGGACACGGCTTTGCGCCAGCCGTAGCCAACAAAGAAGTTTGGCATTGGGGCATGCCTTTCAATCTTGAAGATGGTTCTCGCCCAAGAAAGAATGCTGATGGAACCACTCCTGTTGTGGCTCCAAGCGAGGATTATGCCACTTTGTTCTCAGACTGGATGCTCTGCGAGATGAAGCATGATAAAACCCTTATTGCCGTAACAGCAGGTACTCCTGCCGCAGGCGGATTTACTGCCGATAAGCGTGAGCAGGCTGGCAAGCAACATATAGATATGGGTATTGCCGAAGAACAAGCTGTGGCTATGATCTCGGGAATGGCAAAGGGCGGATTGCATCCAGTATGGACCGTATATAGCACATTCATCCAGCGCACCTACGACCAGATAGCGCAAGACCTCTGCATCAACTCTAATCCTGCCGTGATAAATGTTGTCGGAGGTGGAGTTAATTCAATGAACGACATCACCCATATCTGTCTCTTCGATGTTCCTATGCTTTGCAGCATTCCGGGTCTTATCTATCTTGCTCCTACCACCTGCGAGGAGTATTTCGCCATGCTTCGTTGGAGCATTATGCAAGATAAGAAACCTATCGCCATCCGTGTGCCAAGTAATGGTGTGGTGCATACCTCTGAAGTCGTGGAAGCAGAATACAGCTTTGCGTCGAAATATAAGGTTATGCACAAGGGAACAAAGGTGGCAATCATAGCAGCCGGCTCGTTCTATCAGAAGGGCGAGAATGTGGTTCGTCTGTTGGCTGATAAGGGTATAGATGCTACGCTCGTCAATCCTCGCTATCTTAATGAGGTGGATGTCGAGACGCTGGATAGCTTGAAGGCTGACCATCAGCTTGTCGTTACCCTTGAGGACGGATCAAAGGATGGCGGCTTTGGCGAGCGCATAGCTTCTTACTATGGGGCATCGGATATGAGGGTTATGGTGTGCGGCATCAAGAAGGGACTCTACGACCGCTTCGATGTGCATGAACTGCTTTCAGACAATCGTTTGCTTGACGATCAGATTGTGGAAGACGTCTTGAAGAATATCTAATGATGATAGTATAGGGAAGCATCAACTTCCTTTGAGTTTCAGAGTGTAAAACTCATACAAATAGAAAATCCAAGCTTGAACTATTGTTCTTGCTTGGATTTCTTCTGTTTTATAAACTAATGTTTGTCTTTATCTTGCTCCGCGCATGACGTCTTTTCTCATTTCGTGTCTCATGCGGATAGCCTCAGGCGAGTTGTTGCCAAACTCTCTTTTGGCTTTCTTGTATTTCTTGTAATGTTTCTTGTAGTGCTTGTCGTGTTTGTGTGGCTTGCATGGTCGTCCAATGTCGCCTTTGTGGTGATGCTTGTCTGATTTCCAGTTGTGCTTTGGATACTTAGCATATATATTATGTATGTAAGCGTTGTCGCGCCAACTGATAGGACGATAGAAGTAGTACGACTTCTTGTATTTCTTCCATTGCTTATCCGAGAGAATGTGCTTTAGTTGCTTATTGCGATATTTCCAACCATGAGAGTCGATATCGCGATAGCTTCTGATGCCATCAAGGTAAGTGAGGTTGATGTTTAATATGTTGTTGCGTTGAACATTACTCAAACCCAGTTCCATCACCATTTTATCTGTGATAAAACGAGCTTCTGTCTGAATATCTACCAGTCTCTGAGCATTTACAGATGCTATCATCATGAATGCTGCTACGATTGCTAATAATGTACGTTTCATAATTCCAATTGTTTTTAGAGTTATTACTTATTTCTTTTTTTCTGATGCAAAGAAAGTGCAAACGAGCACAATAAAAGCTTGCTTTCAAATTGTCGAGTGCGGCCTTTCTTCTAACGTAGTGCAAAGATAGCCCTTTCCTTTTATTATTCCAAGGGGGAAATCTATAAAGCGTAGTATGGTTTTCCCTATTCTGAGGAGGAAAAAATGTATAGGTTAAAGCCAATAGCCTTTTGGCTGAATATTTAGCAGTAAAAGCATATTAAAACGTCTGTAACATCTTTGACATAAGATACTATTACTTTTGCACCCGAATTCAGACGAGCATTTGTCTGTTGCATTAAGTATAATATAATTCTAATAAAAGAAAGAAAATGAAAGTAATGAGAGTATGTGGCAATAGTGTTGCCATGATGTTAATGGTAGCTTATTTGCTACTTGGTCGTTTACAGATGCAGGCACAAAACCGTGCTGAATGGGAGAAGTTGAAGGGCGACGTTACCCTCTATATTACCAACGATATGGGTCGCAACGGCTATTACGACCAAAAGCCTATTGCCGAACTTATGGGCGAGATGGCAGGAGTGGTAGACCCTGAGTGTGTGCTTGCTGTTGGTGATATCCATCATTTTAATGGTGTAGCTTCTTTGCAAGACCCTCTTTGGATGACAAACTACGAATTGATATATTCTCATCCCGACTTGATGCTTGATTGGTTTCCTGTTTGTGGCAACCATGAATATCGTGGCAACACACAAGTATTTATGGACTATGGCAAAGTGAGCCGTCGCTGGATGATGCCAGCTAAATATTATACTAAGGTGTTCAATCATGGTAATACTACCATTCGCATTGTCTTCCTCGATACCACACCTCTCATCGATTTTTATCGTGAGAATTCTGCTGTATATCCAGATGCTTGCAAGCAAGATATGCAAGCTCAGCTCTCTTGGCTCGACGAAACTTTGAAGAATGCTAAGGAAGATTGGGTGGTAGTTGTTGGTCATCATCCTATTTATGCCGAAACAGGTAAGAAGGAAAACGAGCGTATAGATATGCAGAAGCGCTTGCTTCCTATCCTACATAAATATAATAATGTGGCGATTTATGCTTGTGGCCACATCCACAACTTCCAGCACATACAGAAGAAGGGCGACAATATCGACTATGTAGTCAATTCATCTTCTTCTTTGGCTCGTCCTGTAAAACCTATAGATGGTACCGTATTTTGTAGTTCTGCTGATGGCTTCTCGGTTTTTACAGCAGACAAAACTCAACTAAGAATGTCGATGATAGATAAAGATGGCAACATCATACACACTATTTCAAAGGTAAAAAAGTAAAAAGGTAAAAAAGTAAAAAGGTAAAAGAGTGAAAAAGCTTTTTTAGTGAAGAACGAAGAATTCAATAGAAATATAGATGAAAAGATTATTGTTTAGTGCGGCTCTTCTGGCTGCATCGGCTACAGCCATTCAAGCCCACACACTCGATGGTATAGTCAAGGATAACAAGACGGGCGAACCGCTCATCGGTACCGTTGTGAGAGTTAAGGAGTTGCCAAATGTTGGTACTACTACTGGTCTCGATGGTTCGTTCACATTGCATGAATTGCCAGACAAGGGTAAGTACACCCTCGTCGTTTCCTTTATGGCTTACAAGACCAAGGAGATTGTAGTGGATGTAGCCAACGACGACAAGGTAGACATCCCGATGGATGAAGATTTGAAGCAACTTGGCGAAGTTGTGGTTACTGGTCGTCGTGAATATCGTAGCGACCGTAGTGCCGTTGAGACCGTGAAGAATGCAGGTAACGTGCTCAACGTGATGAGTCAGCAGAGCATTCAGCTTTCGCCAGATGTCAACGTGGCAAGCGTGTTGCAACGTGTGTCGGGTGTAACTATGGAGCGTGATGCTTCGGGCGAGGCTTCATATGCCATTCTCCGAGGTATGGACAAACGATATAACTATACCCTTGTAAATGGCGTTAAGATTCCAAGTCCTGACGATAAAAACCGCTATATTCCTTTGAATATCTTCCCTTCTGATTTGATGGATCGTTTGGTAGTATCTAAGTCGTTGACTGCTGATATGGAAGGCGATGCTGCAGGTGGAGTGGTGGATATGGTGATGAAGGATGCTCCTTCGTGTTTCCAACTCCAGGCTAATGCCGCCATTGGAACAACAGATTACTTTTGGAAAGATGGTAGAGATTATCTAACCAGCAATCGTTCTGACTATACAAAGAAAGCACCTTACGAGGCTTTTGGCTCAGAATATAAAGCCAGCATGAGCGACTTCAAGAATGGTCCTGTGCAGTTGAAGAGCCATTCTATGCCTGCTCCTAACTTCATCGGAGGTCTGTCTGTAGGCAATCGCTTTTGGAATGACCGTCTTGGCGTGATGCTTGCAGGAAGCGTTCAGAATACATTCCGCGGTACCGAGCGCACATACAATTCTGTAAAGATGGCATCGGGCGAACAGGCTATGTATATTTCTAAATTGAATCATCGCTACTATAGCATACACGACCTCACAACGGGTGTTCATGCTAAGTTTGATTTAACTTTGCCTGAGCATAAGATAGAATGGTACAACATGTATGTGCGCACCAATTCCAAGGGTGTGAGATACAATAATAGCATCGGTACCGAATATATCGGAGCTAATAGCTATACTCAGGATGATGAGATTCGTTCTCTCTCAACTACTCAGAGCATCTTTGCTACCAACTTAAAGGGTACTCATCATCTCACCAAGAACTTCACTCTCGATTGGTCGGGAATCTTCTCGCAAGCCAAGGAGGAAGATCCTGACAGAACTTACGTAACCTTATCAAATTCTGTTTCTACAGAAGCCGATGCTGATGGCAATATCCTTTCGGGTAATCTTTGGGATACCAACAAGAATATCACCAAGACTTTCCCTAAGGATGCTGAGCGCAGATTCCAGCACAATATGGATACTGACTGGGCTGGCTATATCAACCTTACTTATGATACTCATTTTGCCAACGACGTTGAGGCTCTTTGGAAAGCAGGTGCGCAATATCGCCGTAAGGAGCGTAGCAACAGATATTATTCTTATATCTTCAGTCCTGCCGACAACGCACAGGATTTAGACGGCAACGGATTAGAGCAGTTTGATAATGTTGACTGGGTTTGCAAGACTCCTTATTCTCAGGCTTCGCAGCTCAACTACGATTCTAAGGAGCATATTGGTGGTGCTTACGCCATGGTAACTTTGAAAACCAAGCTTGGTGAGTTGATTGCCGGTTTTCGTGCCGAGCATACCAACCAAATATACACCATGCTTCAGCATTTCCGCAACATGGGACAGATTGGCGAACAGAGCTATTGGGACTATCTGCCATCAGCATCTTTAAAGTGGACACCAACCAAGAATATGAACATTCGTCTTTCTTACTATCGTTCTATCAACCGACCAGGATTCTATGAGATTGTGCCTTACCAGATTATGGGCGAGGAATATCAGGAAAAAGGTAATCCAAACCTTAAGCGTGCACGCATCGACAATATCGACTTGCGTTGGGAGTGGTTCCCAAGCAAGACGGAGCAGATTCTTGCAGGCGTATTCTATAAGTATCTTAAGGATCCAATAGAGCAGGTGTTTGTAACTTCTGATGGAAAGATTGGTGCCGGAACAGATGCCTACTATATGCCAGACAACTTGGGTAATGCCAAAAACATGGGATTCGAGATTGATGTTATCAAATACATCCGCCACTTCGGAATCAAGGCTAACTATACCTACACATACTCTAAAATCACTACATCGAAGCGTGAATATAAAGAGGGTAGTGCTGAATATAAGTCGGGTGTCACTCAGAGTCGTCCTCTCGTAAATCAGGCTCCTCATACTGCCAACATCTCCTTGCTCTACAAGGATACTGAGAATGGATGGAATGCGCAGCTCGCCTCTTCATTCACAGGTGCCAAGCTTGCTTTAGTTTCTCCTTTCAAAGATGCCGACCAATGGGATAAAGCTATGTTTGGTCTAGACCTAAGTGCCGAAAAGCAATTCAAAAATGGCTTCTCTATATTCTTCAAGGCAAACAACCTTCTTGATGCTAAACGCGAGAGATATTTGAAGACTGTAAACGAGAGCAATCTGGAGTATGAGGGCCAGAAGAGCGATAAGACCATCGTGGGAACTTATCAGTATGGCAGAACCTTCCTTCTGGGAGTAAGATACAAACTTTAAAAGGTAAAAAGGCTTTAAAAGGTAAAAAGTAAAAACTAAAGAAATGAAAAAGATAAATTCTTTCGCTTGTTTGCTGCTGATAGCGGCAACAGCCGTGTTCTCAACATCATGCGAGAACGATAATATTAATCCCTACGATTATACAAATAATAATGGTGGAAGCAACGAGAATCAAGGCTCTACCGATGTTATTAAAACTGCCGTTGCCGAATATCCTGTAGGTTCTTTGGTTTGGAGCAAAGATACTACTCTTTGCGAGAGTATAGAGATTCCTGAGGGCACTTCGCTCTATATAGAGCCAGGCGTAACCATTACATGCAAGTCGGAGGTAAAGGTACCTGTAGAAATAGTAGTATTGGGTAATCTTTATTGTTTAGGAACTGCCGAAAAACCAGTCGTCATCACTTCCGATACCAAGAAACCTGCCGATTGGGGTGGTATCATCTGCGGATATAATTCTGGCGAGGTAGTGCTCAATCATGTTGAGGTTGCTTATGCAGGTGCTACTCCTACCGAGAGTTCAGCTTCTTTCCAGAACAAGCTCTTCAAGACTACTATTGATGGTGGTGTGCCTGCCTTCCATTTCTGTAATGTGAATGGTAAGTTTGTGATGGCTAACTGTTTTTTTCACGACAACTACAACGATCAGACTTACTTCACAGGCGGTAATGGTGTAATCATCAATAATATCTTTGCAGATAGCGGAAACTCAGCCGATGGTGGCGAGGCTATCAACGTGAAGGCTGGTTGCAAGCTCGATGTTGCCAACAACGTTATCTATAACGCCTGCACCAACGCTTTCAAACTTTCTAATGCTGGCAACAGCGAGACCATTCCGCTTACCGAGATGACTGTTTACAATAATACTGTTGTTGATTGCGGATGGCGTCGTAAAAAGAATAAGAAGGGTGGTTCTGTCTGGGTAGAAAAAGCTGCAAAACCTATCTTCGTCAACAACCTTGTTTATGATTGTCGCTATGGTTTGAAGCAACCTGCCAAGGATGGCGTAGATATGGAACATAGCCGCTTGGCTCCAAACTATTATTATGCTTCTACCGAGACAGGAGTAAAGCAAATGGCTAAGGGGGCAGATCTTTCTATTTGGTTTGATAACGATATTAAGAGTAGCGTGGCTGGTCAGTTCAATCCTCTTTTCAAAAGTTTCAAGCAAAGCGAGAATATGAATGTAAACTGCGAAGGAGATGATGTTGCTAATGGTGCCCCTTTGGCCTTCGATACTACTTGGAATTTCAACTTCCAGAATGGTAGTCCTGCTCTCTCGGGTGGTGTTACTGATTTCGCACCTCTCTTTCCAAATGGTATTCCATTCTTCGGTCTTAAGAAGGTTAACTTCCTCGATACAAAGAACGATTTGAACTATTACTTTGCCGCTCCACTTCCAAGCGTTAGATTTGGTGCTTCTTTATAATCAGAATTTCATGATAATCAGAATTTTGTTGTAATCTGAATATAGTTGTAATCTATTTCATTGTAATCAGATATATGTGTCCTTTTCAAACACGTACGTATGCGCAACTTTTACGCATGCGTGCGTGTCGTAAATTTTTTAAGCAAGAAGGTCAGAAAGTATGGAAAAGTATAAAACTGACCATTAAAACCGATATTCTTATTGCATAGCTTAATACCATATTTTATATCTGGATATTTGCCATCTTGAGCTGTAAGCTTAGTGAGCGACTTTGTGGCATTATCTGTTGCTTTTACTTCTACAGGAATAAGCGACTGAGTATCGCGAATGAAGAAATCCATTTCTATGGTCGACTTGTCGTTGCGATAGAAGTAGAGATTATACCCTTGTTTAACGAGCATATCGCCAACAACATTCTCGTATATGGCGCCTTTGTATGTGCCGTAGTTCTTGTTTACTCTCATATCTTCTTGCGATTCCTCATCAAGCGATGCTACCAGCAACCCTGTATCCTTATAGTATAGTTTGTATGATTTAGGGTCATAGTTGCCCTTTAGTGGCAACGAAACTTGTGCCAGGCAGTAGCAAACGTTGATGATGCAAGCATCGCGAAGCCATTCCACGGTTCCCACATATTCTCTATTTCGTGCTCCACGCGCAATCTTGCTAATCTGAAACTTCTTGTTGTCTTGCCCCAAGAATACAGATATGTGGTCATAAACATTCTTGATTTTGCCTTTGTCGAGACCTTGTGCATATTTCGTAATGTCTTCCTCGTAGTCAAGAAGTAGTTGGCGTTGCATTTTTAGCGTGCCACTAAAGTTATCGTTGTTTACAAACATATTTACCACAGCAGGCATTCCGCCTATTGTCATATACTCGCGAAACAGTCCTCCTAACACATCCATTTCTATATTGCTAAGAGGTGTGACTGTAACCATCTTTTCGTATAGCCGTTCTATGAAATCCTCATCATACCCTTTAGCCCACAAAAACTCCTCAAAGTTCATAGAGTGCATGGTGTAGTCTTCTTTATATCCCACACTATTCGATTCTATCTCTCGATAGTTGATGCCCATAAGCGAACCTGAGCAAATTACATCGTATCTGCCATCTATTTTGAATGCTTTTAGGCTTGTAGCGCATGCAGGACAATCTTGCATTTCGTCGAAGAAGAATAGTGTGTTGTTTGCCTCAATCTTTATAGAAGGGTCGATGAGAGTTAGGTTTCTGATGATGCTATCTACATCATAACCATCCTCAAAAATAGCCTTGTACTTTTGTTGCAATACGAAGTTGATAGCAACCACATTTTTGTAGTTGTCGTAGGCGAATTGCATGATAGAAGCTGTCTTTCCGACTTGTCGTGCTCCTTTCACGATAAGTGGCATTCTGTTCTCGTCTTCTTTCCAATTCTTTAGATATTTATCTATCTTTCTTCGTAATAGCTTCATAATCAATAATTTTGTGGGTTGGTTTATGGTGCAAAGATAGTGCTTTATCACAAAATTCCCAAGGTTTTTAGTCTTAAAATCACAAAATTCCTGATGTTTTTAGCTGTGTTATCACAAAATTCCGAGTATTTTATACCGTTTTATCACAAAATTCCTAATGATTTAGCTCGTAGAATCACATTTTTCCTAATTTGATGGTGATTGGTATCGTATCTTTCCTTTTTATTCATGTAGACTGATATTATATGGAAAAGCGAATAATCGTGGTCTTAAAGTCGATTAGTCGCATAGTTAAAGTCGATTAGTCGCATAGTGCAAGTCGAGTAATCGAGTATTTAAAGTCGACTAGTCGCATAGTTCAAACTTCTTTATAATTATCCATCATCAAGCCATCGGCAATAAAAAAGGGAAAAGAATACATCGTATGTATGCTTTCCCCTTTAGATATTAAATAGGATGTGCTTTGCTTTAATCTTATAGGATTATCGAAAGATTATCGATTGGCATTCAACTTGTATATGGTGCGATAGCCGTAGATGCCGATAATGACGAAGCATAATAGTGGCAAAACAAACGAGGCGTTTACGGCAGGATGACCAAACACTTGATACTGGTCTATGATAAGACCTTGGAGCGGAGGCATCAAAGCACCACCTACAATTGCCATTACCAAGAAGGCGGCACCCAAAGCCGTATCCTTGGCATCTACATTCTCAAGAGCTATACCATAGATGGTAGGGAACATTAGCGACATAAAGATGCTGATGCCTACCAGGCTGTAGAGACCCACGATGCCCACGATGAAGATAGCGCCTAATGAGCATATTGCTGCTCCGATAGCAAAGAGCATTAGCAAACGACGAGTGTTGATATACTTCATCAAGAAGGTAGAGATGAAACGACCTGAAAGGAACAGAGTCATCGCCAAGATGTTGTATTTTTGTGCCGTAGCCTTGTCTATACCGAGATAGTCGGCATACTGGATGATGAATGTCCAAGTCATTATCTGCGCTGCCACATAGAACATCTGAGTAGCCACGCCCTCGCGATAGATGCGGTTGTGCCACAAATTAGATAGCGAGGCTCTAACGTTGGTAAGTTCTGCGTTGTCGGTTTGCGTCTTCGGCATTCGTGTTATGGCTATGATAACGAGTATTGCCAATACCACCAAGCCTATGGCTACATACGGATCGCGTATTACAGCCAAGTCGTGTAGTCGGATATCGGCTTTCTCTGCTTCGCTAAGTGTAGAGAACAACAATTTGCCTGCTGCATCTCTACGATCGCTCCATAGCTGTGGCAACACAATAAACGAGGCTACTGCCATGCCCGAAAGCGAGCCCATAGGGTTGAAGGCTTGAGCAAGGTTTAGGCGTCGTGTAGCCGTTTCTTTTGAACCAAGCGACAGGATGAAAGGGTTTGCCGTGGTCTCTAAGAAGGCTAAGCCGAATGTGAGGATGTAGAGCGAGAAACAGAAAAATGTGAAGCTCTGTAGCTGGGCTGCAGGAATAAAGAGGAAGGCACCTATAGCATAGAGAGCCAATCCCAAGATTATTCCGTGCTTAAAGCTATACTTACGAATGAAAAATGCCGCAGGCAAAGCCATCGTGGCGTAGCCGCCATAGAAGGCGAACTGCACCATCGATGCCTTGGTTGCCGACAATTCCATTACTGTTTGAAAGGCTGCCACCATCGGGTTTGTGATGTCGTTGGCAAAGCCCCATAGCATAAACAGCGTGGTGATAAGTATGAAAGATAATAGATACTTGCGTTCAATCATTTTTTTATTTGTATATAGGTCCGAAGTTCTGACATGCACGGTAGTCGGCACCTTCCTTATCCATGCCGAAAGCGTTCCATGCAGCAGGGCGGAAGATTTCGCTATCCTTTACGTTGTGCATGCATACTGGTATGCGAAGTATAGAGCATAGTGTGAGCACGTCGGCACCAATATGTCCGTAGGCAATAGCACCATGGTTGGCTCCCCATGCGTTCATTACTGAATAAACATCCTTGAAGCAGTCTTTAGAAGCATTTGTGCGTGGCACAAACCATGTGGTAGGCCATGTAGGGTCGGTACGCTTATCGAGCTTGTCGTGAACGTCGGCATCCAATTCTACCGACCATCCTTCTGCCAACTGTAGCACAGGACCCAAGCCCTTTACCATGTTTAGACGCATCATAGTCATAGGCATGCCGCCACGGCTAACGAAATGAGCAGAATAGCCACCACCACGGAAGTAGTCTCTATCAGCAGGCATCCAGCTGGTAGCCTCGATACAAGCTTCTACGTCAGCTTCGGTCATGTTCCAAGGTTCCTTCATCGTTGGGTTGCCTTCGGCATCAGTCATAGCGCCAGTAGCGTCGAGAGTTGTGGCACCACTATTGATAAGGTGGATAAATCCGCCAGCAGCCAATCCTGTAGGACGTTTGCCTGTTGTGCGCTCCACAGCCTCAGGACTCCAATAAGTACGAATGTCGCTAAACATCACGCCACGGTTGGTAAGCAGATGACCGAAGAGCATAGAAACACCATTTAGTGAGTCGTTCTCGGTAGCCAAGATGTCAGCTTCGCGAATGCCATTCCAGTCGAACGATGTACACATCAACGACTCAGGGAAGTCGAAGTTTGGCTTATAGTCGGTCCATTGGCGCTGACCCTGCACACCACCCAGAATAGCGTTATGGCCCAAAGCCTCTTCCTCGTAGCCTAATTCGAGTAGGCGAGGGTTGCCATGCATAAGGTCGCGGATAATCATCATGTTCTTAACCGTGAACTCCCAGTCTTCGTCTTTCTCCTTGCGAGTTTTGCCCTTGCCCTTGCCGTTGAAAGTGGTCATAGGAGTGCCAGGGAATAGTGCGCGATCTTCATTATAGTCGTGTCCCTCGTGAGGTTTAGCATATTTCTCTACCCAGTTCATGGCACGTTCAAATTCCTCATGGTCGTAGATACCGAAGTCTACACGACGAAGAATCTCTACCAGTTCCACATATTCTGTGCGCATGCCTAAATAGTTTTGGAAGAAGTCGGCATCAACAATAGAGCCAGCAATACCCATACAGGTGTTGCCCAACGACAGATAACTCTTGCCACGCATAGTAGCCACAGCCTGAGCAGCACGAGCAAAACGAAGTATCTTTTCTGCAACATCGGCAGGGATGGTGTTGTCGTCCAGATCCTGCACATCGTGTCCATAGATACCAAAAGCAGGCAATCCTTTTTGTGCGTGAGCAGCCAATACGGCAGCCAAATATACTGCACCAGGACGTTCAGTTCCGTTGAATCCCCATACAGCCTTAGGATAGTGAGGATTCATATCCATAGTCTCCGAACCATAACACCAGCATGAAGTTACGGTAATGGTAGAGCCTACGCCCTCGCGTTCGAACTTCTCAGCACAAGCAGCGCTCTCGGCAACACGACCGATGGTAGAGTCGGCGATGATACATTCTACAGGCGAACCGTCGCCATTACGAAGATTCTTCTCTATGAGTTCTTTTACTGCATTGGCCAAAGCCATAGTCTTCTCTTCAAGACACTCACGAACGCCACCCTGACGACCGTCGATGGTAGGGCGAATACCAATTTTAGGATATTTGTTCATTTTGATTTTGTAATGGTTAATTATTGTTAGGTTATAGTTATAATTAAATAATCGTGTTTGGTTTGTAAGTTGATAATGATATGGAAAATATTCCATATCAATATGTTGCATTAATGCTAAGCATAATGCTTTGAATGCAAAATTACTCATAATAATTTGACGTTCAAATTATTGTATGAGAAATTCTGCATTCATTAGTCTTTTTTATATTTTCATGTATGTAAATGGGTATTACCAACGAGTAATATCTAATCTTCTTGAAGACCTCCGAAAGGAGAATAAAGATATTCTCACTCGCCATTTCTATGATATGTCTAATATGATGTCAAGGAATGAAGGTGTGTGGTTGTCGAATGGTTGGGTAAAGACTTTGCTTTGGATATTCTTGCCGTCTTTCCTTTATATGGTCATTTCGATTGTTTATCTTGTTGCTTCGTACATAAGATAAGTTTTTACTCATTAAACAAGAAAACTTGCAACTTTAGAAATATAGTCTAAGTTGCAAGTTTTATTCAATACGTCACCTCTTATCAAAAGTATTGGTCGTTTAATTGAAATTTAAAAGTAACATATCTTGTCACTATTAGTTTATGCTATATTTCCCTTAGAAGCATTCCTGGAAAGAAACCATGTCCTTTGACAATCTCAAAATATGTACCAATGTTGCTTGATTCGGACATAAAACGATTATCTCCAATTTTCCCTTTCATTGGCTTAACTACACCGATTCTTCTATATTTTTCAATACCTTTTGAATCAACAAGGCATTCTAATACTTCAAATTTAGAATCCTCATTAATGTTTTCTTTTAACCCAATTTCTGCATAAAGAGGATTTGTAGATAATAAACGAGCTTTAATTCTAAAATCTGGATAAATCCGCTGTAGTTTTGCAATATTCAAATCTATACTTCTTGCAACTGCTCTTTTTATTAGGTCATTTTGCGAAATATCTTTAGAGCTATCACTATAATCTGATGAAACTTTGGCTTTGAATTCGAAATTGAAAGGAATTGCAACAGATGTAAAATTCTTAGTAGATGGCCAAAACTGAGACCAAAATACATTTGTATTTTGTGCTGTCCATGATAACTGGAACAAGTAAGACACAATATTAATGTCAAACTTGTTTTTGTTTCCTACTTCATTATCTGACTTATGAATGCCATATTCTCCTTTATAGCAAATATCGTTCATCACAAGGTATGTTTGGGATATAAGGTTTTCTCCAGCATCTTCCAAAATTGCTGAACCACGAATTGTATTGTTTGCAATTTCGTGTTCCAATGCCGTTGCGTCATAAAAACCACGTTCTTTTATAATATCCATAGAAAAAGAACCATCTTCCTTATTCCAATCAAACCATTTCGCAATAGCCCTGTTAGACAGAAATGACTTTTCGATGAATTGTTCTATATGTTCTTCTTGACTTGTATATTCCTGAGTTGCAAAGCGTACTATGCGTACTCCCAAATTGTGATTATTAAACCTGTTTGGCATTGGGACAGTCTTAAAAGCATCAGATATTTCATCATTAAATGGATACATTGGGCGTTCGATTAACATTGATATTAACGAGGCTCTATGATATCTCTCTGTATCAATTATTTGACCATGTACGGATGTGGGGTAATACGTTACTAAGAGTAATGCAAATGATTTAAAAATCCCAATCTTCATTAATTTCATATTCTATCTGTTTTTGCTCTAATTGAAAGTTGCTTTTTTGCAAAACATGCCAATGCTCAGTAAAAATATTGTATAAATCGACAATATCTTCCGAATCTTTAATAAGAATTTCATTTGGAATAGAAAATTCTTCATCACTTACATCTCTTGCTGTAATCTTTTTCAATTCCGCACACTCATACATTTTGGGTTGATTATTAACTTTTGCTCCTATTTTTTTTCTGATTAGTTTCTTTACAATAGGACCTGTAATACAATCTAATTTAGGAAGTTTCATCAAACTGTGATTAACAAATTTTACAATTAGCTTATCTCTATCTATACTAAGTCCATGATATAAAGCATCATAGTATGATGACGGCATTTGTTGATCTATACAATAAATATCAAAATTATCATTGTTATTATCGTGTTCAATAAGAACTTTATAGGCTTTCATATTGTGATCTTCATATTTTTCTGAAAGCTGACGTTCTTCTATTTTATAGGCGGTTGGAGATAGTTCTACAGATATTTTTTTGTTTATGCGTATGATACGTTTGTCTCTTGACCATGTAGCCATAAAATTTCTATAAAATTCATAATCAAATCTCAAGCCTTTTTTGCATGCCAGACTATAAAGTACAATTTTACCATTATCGCCATCATACAATTGGCAATATTGTGTATTATCTGTTATCAAAGTCTTATTCCCTTTGATGAGTACGGTTTGATTACGAACACCGTTGAAAATAAGACCTTTTGAAGCTGCTATCATAAATTCATCAGCATTTACCATAGAGCGGTAGTGTAATTCGCCTTCAAAAGCAAAAGAATTGATAGCACTGATGATTAAAACAAATAAGATAATTTTTTTTTTCATTGCTAAGTATTTTTATATGTTAAGTAACTGTTCAAAATAAGGTGAATTCAACAAGCAAATGCAAATTTACCTAATACTTTAATATTTATAAATAGTTTAAAAAATAGAATTCTTAATAATCACTTTTGGTTGTTGTCCTTTTCCATATGCGACACCTATTGCTTGGAAAGCTTGTATCTTTGCTTTCTTAAGCTCTGATTCTGTATCATATTGCTTCATTTCAAATTTCCACAAGTCTCCAACTTTTTTCTTTATCTCATTGTAAAGTTGTATAACCTTGCCATAGCACTCAGAATCTGGAAGAATTTGTGAAAGATATTCTCCTGCATTAACTGCTGCATTATAATCTTGCCCTGAAATCCACATAGCTTCTGCTTTTGCCAAATTTGTATTGCAAGAGTAGTTTTTATACTTCTCCCAAAGGCTTAAACCTGCAGATATACTTGCGTCAAATTTACTGCATTGGGACGGAATCATAGAAAGCAAGTAAAATGCTTCTTCATAATTATTCTTTGCTGCCAATAAGTTGGCTTTCTTTATGATGTTGTCTGCTTCCGCTTCATAATAGGATAATATTTTCTGTTTTGCTGTTTTTACGAGCACAACTATTTGCTGTTGCTTTTTATTTATAGAGCGAAAAGCAGAGTTGTATGCTTTCGTTTCGTTCGGTCCAACACCTTTCACATTAACTGTACTACTTGCATAAAGAGTTCCACTCATTCCATCTACCACTTGTAATGAAATGTCTATAGTCAATACTACCTGTGTTTGAGTATTGGTTATTATGCTCTTTGAAGCAACATTAACCTTTGGCATCAACACAAATTGGGTCATATATTCATTTTGGGTAGCCAAACCGTCTGCTGTAATAGCCGAGCTTAGATTATTAAGCAAATAGTCCATTGAGGCTTCTGGAATATTTTCCATTTGATTTGGAGCGTACAAATACAATTGAATTCCATTATTCTGGGCATATGTTGTCAAAGCCATGTTTACAACAAATGCTATTAAAAATAAAAGTCTTTTCATGTTATTCTATTTTTCACCAATCATTACTACAGCTTTTCCTAATCCTCTAATATCTACACGACAAGGAATTTGATATTTAGAAGAAAGGGTTTTTACTAATTCTCTGGCCCACCTGCGAGTATCATTGGGTCTTCCGTTTGCTTGATATAAAGCAATGCGAATTTGTTCAAACTTCAAGAAATTCTCCGAGCCTTGCGACAAATTATAACGATGTTTTACAGAATTGTCTGAAACCCAATCATCAATGATGTCCGTTAATTCTTCTCCACCATATTCACTTGTCAAGTCAATACCCGAACCATTGTCAACCACTTTTACTTCCATAGAAACCTCTCTACCATTTTCCATCATGTCGTCAAAATGTGCTTGTAACTGATTTGTAAAGTTATCCATGCTACCAATTACTGCTTCTTCTAACAGGACTGGAAGTTCGGAAGAAAACGAAGGTGTTCCTGTACCTTGGCAACCTGCCACTTGTTTGTCCGTATAAGCATCTTTCGCAGCCAGGGAAAATGTTATGGAACGTTTAGGACCTATCGTATTTACAGACCAATTCAGTTCAATAAAAATATCAGCATTGGCATTGCGTTTGATAATGTCCAAAGGTGACTCTGATAAACCTGAACCTGATTTTGTTGTTGTTACGGCATCCATAGCTTGATTTGTTTCCATGCTTTTTGTCACAGCAGACAAATCCTTCAGCGGAAAACTACGGTCACTCATCAGTGTATTGATTTTGGTGATGACATTGTAGCACTCACTACTATTTTGTAGTGCACGTTTATAACTTGAAACTTTAACAATAGTCCCTTGGTCATTGAAAGTGTCCATGTAACCATTTTTTACACACCAATTGTCGGCAGGAACAACCATCAGAGTCGGCTTTTTTACTTGTGCTCTGGTTGAAACGACACAAGCAAAAGCTATCAACAATGTTATTGTAAACTTTTTTTTCATAAAGCTATTTCTGTAATATATTATCATCAGTTAAACGTTTTTTAAGTTCAGAACGTAAGACTCTTACTGTTATGCCATATTTTACGAAATGCTGACTTTTCTCCTTTTCTTTATCTTTTTTGAAGATGTTTATGCGTTTTTCGTCTTCCATTGAAACATATTTTAAATACTCACCTCCATCCATAAAGAAAACGTTGAAATAATCTTCATATTTTTCTTTGGCATTAACTTCAAACACAACTGGTTTTGTATTGCATCCACTTAAGCCACCATGTATTCCCTTGAATAATACAATTCGAACAGCATTCTTTTTAGCTTGTTCAACCGCATCTTTTTTGTTACGTCCAACACCCCAAATTCTTAATGTTTGGGAACCATCCAGTTCTACTCCGAGGCATTCTGCATCATATTCATAATATGCAGAAGTTGTGGTTTGCCCAAATATATTGTGCGAACAAAATATCATTGTTGCTACAATACCCATTTTTCTGAAAAAAATCATATTATTTTAATTTAGAATTCATAACCTATTTTTAAGATAGTATAACTGCGTGTCTTAGTATAACCGTCTTTTGCATCAATGGTGCGCAAACTATACCCAACACCAAGCAAAAATGCAGAACGCTGTTCACCTATTCGACATCCAAATGATGGAGTAAACATAAATCCATCTCGTATCACTCCTCCAATATCAACAGACCAATAAGGTACAATTTCACGGACTTCCTGTGAAATAAAATTTCCTCGCACATTAACGAATATTGGCATGCTCCATTTTATATCTGAATTACGAATAGCATCATTATGTACAGCGTGATATTGAGCACCTACACCTAATCCAATTTTCAGATAATCGTTAAAACGGTATCCATTGACGAAGTTCACTCCCGTTGTTAGCAAATTTTTCTCATGAAATGTCAAAGAGGAACCAATACTTATGTCAGCAGACCACCAATATCCTTTCTCTTTCATAGAAAATTCTGTAAATTGATGTTGCTTCGGAACTTCTGGCATTTTTATACTTCGTTCCTGTTCATTTTGGGCAGAACTGCATATTGCAGTTACTATCATAGCCAATGTAAAAAGAGTCTTTTTCATAAAAAGTTATATTAAAATCCCGAATTAAGTCCTCTGATAATGCCAGCAGATTCCATTGTTTTACGTAAAGACTCTTTAGATACAGAAACAATTGCTCCTATCTTGTATTCTTTGCTCGATATCTTCACGCGATCAGCAACAGCATTTATAACACTTGCAAATTGAAGATAATCCCCATTGCCCCAAAAGGCATTGAAAAAATCGTTCTTTTGCTTTTCGATTTCTGGTCTTGCCAATGCTTTTTGGTTGGCAAAACCTTTTCCAGCGAATCCTCTAAATAGAACACCATGAACAGCAGCATATTTCAGTTGTTCGGTAGTCGCTTCTCCTTTATTGGTATAAATATATACTTTTACCAAGAAGTTTCCTTGTGTTCCAGTATTCACACCCTCTATGTCGTAACGAGTTTGTGTAATATCTACTTTCTTAGCCTGTAATGACAGTATAGAAAGCAAGAGAAAAAGAAAAATTAAAAGTTTTTTAGTCATAACTATATTAATACTATAAAGATTTAACAACGAGCAATAAACTTTCAAGTGCTTTTCTACAGAATGCATTCAACACTTGACTTTTTATCTGTATTGTATAATTTTCGTAAGTTTTATCTCTTTACCGTCAGGAAAGCTCCATCTTTACTGCTATATGTTACAGAGGAGCCTTCTCTGCCATTGAAATCTTTCATGAAAAACTTTTTAATTGCAACATTTAATTCTGCATCCAAAGAACCCAACGAGCTTTTCATCTTTACCTTGGCGAGATGGATGATGCCAAAAGTACCATTACCTAATACTCGTTCAATGGTGTAGTCGTAGTTGGAACCATGTAAGACTGTTCCCGAATTTAGTGCATAATCTTTCATCTGCATTTAATAAACGTCATCGAAATCAATATAATTGGTAATGCATTACGAAGTACGCTGATAGTTGTATGTCAAAATGCAATTGGTAAAAGAAGAGAAGCTAATGGTGGATTATACATATCTATTTGTTGTCCCAAAGTAGTAGAATACCACTGCATAGAAGTATTATAATCCAAACTATTGTCTCACTTTTCGTTTTCCAATGAATCTCAAATGATATCTTCATTTTGAAATCATTGTTGCCGTGTTTTGATGGATTCTTTCCATCACAAGAATTGCGATTTATAAAACCTGCAATCGTATTGGCTAGGGTTGCCAATACAAGTTGACAAAGAAAAGTATCTATTTTCATAGGCAATTAGTTTTTACCATTGCCTCTCTTCTGTTTTGTATTCATATTAGTAATGTATGTACATCTTTATTACGAATTTCAGTTTGAATTCCATCCTATTTTATGGTTTCCCTTGTGAATTCTAAATGATATTTTCTAAGAATGCACTCGGCACATAAGCACTTGCAACAGTCATTAAACCATCAATGACAATACCTATTCGTTGCTGTCCTTGAAAACGTGCAACCTTTCCAATGACTCCCTTAAAGACACCCTCGATGACACGCACAGTTTGTCCAGCCTTAAATTTCTCTACGCCTGAAGGTACGAGGATGATGTTCTCTGCTTCGGATGCGCAGATGATTTTAAGACTTTCGATTTGGTATTCGGGGACAACAAGTGGTCGTTTGGTGATTCGTGCGCCTTCGTGGACGTGACGATAGTAAAAACGAAGGAATGGGAGATTTACGTTGTCGTAAACAAAGGTTTTGAGTTGTTCTTCTGTGCCGTAGGCGAAGAAGATATTGGGTAAACGTGACTCGATAACAATTTTGCGCTTACCTTTTACAAGTTTCACAACCTCGGTGGTAGGATAGAAAGCCGTGATGCCTTTGGCTGTCATATAGTCGTATGCCTTTTTCTCTCTACCATAGGTAGTGCGTAAAGCATACCAATGAGGAATTTCTTCCTCTTTTTGCACTTTAGACTTACTTAATATATGGACACTTCTGGTGGACACCCCTGTTTGTGAACTCTCTATGTTGGCATTACTTTGAGCTTCGGGGAGGGCGCAGGAGGTAAGTCCAACGCAGGGAGGAAATTCACCACCTCCAACGGTGTGCACATCTTCAGGTGTACATTCATCGATTTTCATATCGGTGCTAACTTTATTCTAGACAGAAATCCGTTAAATTGCAACAAAAAAGAGCGTGGAATCGTCCTATTGCCTATTCCACGAACAGAGACTCTTCCAACTACCTATCAAAGTTGAACAGACAACGTCAGAGCCCACGCCGATATGAAAATCATTACCGTAAAGAGACCTATATAATACATTAGACTGCACCAAAATGGTACAATCTATGCTTACAGGTCTCCTCGGGATTGATATAATCACACCTGGGACATCTACCGTTGGCTACGTTCAAGACTTTGATACTGATAGTTTTGGAAGATTTCAGTTCGCCTTAAACACAGCATCGATAAACGCCTTCTATGTCAGGATTGACTTCCCACCCAAAGCCCGCTTTCGTATAGATATGTCATGGTTGACTTCACTACACTCAGCACGGCGTAGGCTGCCGACTCGGTTATCATGAAAGAACTCGTCTTACAGAGACAACTGCGGTCTGGCTATACAATCTGACTACAAAAATACGAAAATTTATTGAGAAATGACAAGAAATGACAGGAAATATCAACTCCTTAATGTAAATTTAAGATTATTTAAGTCTAATTCTTTGAAATCTCGGATTTTTAGTATATACAAATGCTGTTTTTATTACGATATGATATCAAAACGTGAACGGAGAGCTATCTATGTTTAGATAATTTATACAAGATTAAGAAAAGGTAGCAGCAAACAAACTCATAATAAGTTTGCTTGCCACTTTATAAATAGAACAATTAAAGACCAATTCGGACCTTCCTTTCTTGTTGTACTACTGTATCTGAGTGGAATTCTCTATATTTTATTGTATTGTTTTCTGTTTGAGATTTATCACTTGTATCCTTTTCTGGTACAGGTGGTGCCAATTCCAACTGTATTTTTCTATCCAACGCCGCCAGTTCCGCTTTAAGACCTTTCAGTTCTTCCTCTTTCTTCCAAGTCTTGCCAGCTATCTCTTCCAGTTGCGGTATTTCCTTTTCCAAAGCCTTGCATCTTGAATCATACTGCTCAATGTAGCTTGGTATCTTCTGTAAGGCATTCAGAAAGTTGTTTGCAGCTGCTATCGGGTCCGACTTGGCAATGTGACCGTAGTTGTACTGGTACTTGTAATTGCCCTCGACAAAAAAGCGGTTGTCAACAAATGGAAGACCATTCTCGAAACTTGTCTCGCTGACAATCTTGACAGGGAATCCGTAGATTTCCCCAATCCGTTTGTATTGTCCGCCAGTTGTCTCTTTCTCCGCCAACATTTGCAGATGCTTTCCTATAACCTCTAAGTTCGTGGACTCCACACCATCAAGAGTGATGAGGTTGAGGATGTTGCCGTCCTTGTCTTTCTTGGCTTTGCCCATAAACTTGCCGTAGTCCTCGGTCATTCCCTTGAGAGAGGCTTTGTTGTTACCCAGCTCTGCCGTCTTTGACTGCAATTTTGTTTCTGAGTCACGCTTGCCCTTGTTAAACGATTTGCGCTCACCCTCCAAAGAAGCAATCTTCTTCTCCAACTTCGCCTTGTCAAGCAAGTCGGTATTTCCGGAGAGAATAGCCATATACTCTGAA
>ERZ773202.597-NODE-597-length-32120-cov-6.586122_pt1 | contig 32120 bp, 26 predicted proteins | sample MGYA00580998_ERZ773202 | MGnify/ENA primary metagenome ERZ773202 (study PRJEB29015, sample SAMEA2737803) | human gut metagenome | biome: human gut; feature: human-associated habitat; material: faeces | place: China | collected 2012 ...
CTTGCTTAACAACTTTTCCTTTAGGCACATTTATCTTTTGACTGTCATAATAAGAAGTACTTTCATCACCTACAAAGAGAACTATTGTTCCTAAATTACCACTTTCAAAATCGTCAACTGTAGCTAATGCGCTTCCATCAGGCAGCACCTGCATAACCTCAAAGACCTTGCCCGGTACAATGCCACGAGGCTTTTCAAACATTACTACATCATCATTTGATGCAGACGTCGCTTGTGACTTTGCCATAAAAAAGCCTACCACAAACAACAACACAATTCCTGTAACTATTCCAGCTACATAGGTCAAGATAAATTTTACTTTATTATTCATTGCTTTTAGTATTTAAGTTAAAGATGGTACTTTATAGTACGCAAAGATACATAAAATAACATTATCTACTATCTTTTGACGTGTAAACTTTAACAAACTATGGAGTTTATTTGTTTCTTTCTAAAATAATAGTTATTTTTGCAGAGTGATGTGTTTATAATACATTACCTCGAAATAGACCAAAATAAACTAAAACAATATATAGATCCCCTTTGCAGTCACGAACTGGCTTTGGTCGGCCAACGAGAGCCCATTCAAAGTCATCATTGCAAATCCATTTGCAGTAGCAGAATCTATATCACTCCATAAGGTGTGTCATAATGCTATTTACTTAGAACGCTCATTCAATTGTGCACACTTCATGCAATCTAAAGACCGTATTCATCGATACGGTCTTAAGCCTGGTACTGAAACCTATTACTACTATATTCTTTCAAGAAATTCTATTGATGAAGTCATTAATAATAGACTTATTCTAAAAGAGGAAAGAATGACGCAATTGATCGAATCCATGCCGATTCCTTTATTTGATAATCTGGGAGACGGTGGTGATGCTGATATTAAAGCTATAATTGAAGCTTATGCAAAACGTAAATCTTAGTAAATATTCGCAAATAGGAAACCTTGATGGTATATATTTTATGTGGGATTGTCTTTCTGTAGACAATTCCACCATATCATCTATATCTATACTTTGCCAACATTCAAAGTCTTATATCAATATCAATCCACCTGCAGCAATAACTCTCTTTAAAGAGATGTCTATTATATCCTCAAAAGATGCTTGTTATAGTATAAATGAGAATTATATTTCATTTAAAAATTGTAGTAAGGATACTTTTGTAGACTGGTTTAGTAAATCATTTATTCTATTTCTTTTCAAAAATGAATTTATAGATTTTACTAAAATATCTTATGACAGAGAATCTGATAAATACGTATTTTCACGTACTGCTATTTCATTCAAATTTGCCTGCCTGAGAAATCTGCTTATATCATTGGGTATATTATCAAAAGCAAGAGCTGATGGACAATTCTATATTGAGAAATACATCAATCTTTTTCTTGATAAAGGAAAAGAGATTTCTCATAAAATGAGTCTACAGAAACTCTTAAAGAATTTGGATAAGCAACAGGAACAAGGCGAAAAAGGAGAAAAATATGTGCTCAATTATGAAAAATGCAGATTGAAAGGGCATCCAAGAATAACAGACATTAAACAAATATCACAAATTGATGTTTGTGCAGGATTTGATATTGTATCATTTGATAATCAAGATTCAGACAATCTTGACCGAATGATAGAAGTAAAGACTTTTGAAGGGTCACCCCACTTTTATTGGTCAAGCAATGAACGTAAACAAGCAGCTCTTTTAGCAAACCATTATTATATATATATGGTTGACTATAGCAAAATTAAAACAGCAGACTATGAACCTCTAATTATACAAAACCCAATAGAGTATTTTAAGAATAATCCTCAATGGCTATTAATAGATGATACAATAAAAGTGGTACTAAATGACATTAATATAGAACATAACGAATAGTAGTTCTGTCTTTTCCCCACTCCTACATCGCTCATATCTTTGCCCTAAAAAAGCAAGATATGAGCGATTTTTCATTTATTCCACCAACATCCATTGTCACCATCCCTGGTGCCCACGCATCCGCAGCCTTTACCTCCAAGACATCTGAAGTCTTCAAGGAGGAGCACAACATCGCACCAATCATCATCAAAGACAAGATGAAGTACATCCCGTTGGTAGGTGACAATCAGATGCCGTACAACATCATTGACCTCATTGAGTCTGACGAAAATCAGAATGGAAAAGCAATCTGACACTGCCAAACTCTTTGAAGATCATGAAAATAAAAAGCAAGCAGGAGGATACTTCTTCTAAAAAAACGACCTCAAACATTTGCGCGTTAAGAAAAAAGTGTTATCTTTGGCGCATTAAAAACCATAAAATCATTCGCTTATGAAGAAACTATTTTTCATCATCTTCCTAATGGTATTCTCGTTTGCGATAACAGCAAACGCCAAGAAACCCAAAGTCGTATGGCCTAAGGCAGTGCTGACGCTCAAAGACGGCACTGTGCTCAACGGCTATTTGCAGAACGACATTCATTTCATGAAAAAAAACATCTATTTCAGTGAAACACAAAACGGCAAGGATGTAAAATACAAGATAGTAGATATAAAATCCCTTGTGGTGGACAATGCTATGCAAGACGGCAAGCAGCGCACTTTCATTCTTATAGATGACGACCCTAAATTTCCATTTTTGGCAACTGAAGTTTTCAAGGGAAAGCATGTTGTTGGCTATATGGAACCGTATGCTTTTGAAAACACCATCACAAGCAGAACTTTTACAGGTATCCCGTATGTTGCCGGTACCAATTATTCAGGTTGTAGATTATATCACTATATGGTTGATGGCGGCAAGCATGTGTACTATTGGAATTTGTTTGAAAGTAAAAAAATTAATGCTAAGAGAGAAAAATACTCTCAAAAGAAACTGTTGAAAAAGATAAGTGAGAAATTCAAGGACTATCCTACTGTTGCTGAAGAAGTGGAAAAGAGAGGACTCACAGCAGAGCAAATCCATGAAGACCCCACCATTCTTCTTGAAATCCTTGACAAGAGTCTGCAATAATCTTTTGTCTTTTCCCCCATACCAATGCTTCCGTACTCCCACAGTATGGAAGCATTTTTCATTTTGTTCCTCCCAACGGATTGGATAGCAAATTGCTGGAGTAAAAAAAAACAGTTCTTCTTTACACAAATTCAAAAGAAACGATGTATCTTTGTTGCCATAAATTCATATACTATGGAACAAACATTATTCTTTGTTTTTGCTGCTGTTATTGTTTTTGCCTTACTGTATCGATGGAAAAAGCGGACAGAGAAAAAGATGGGCAACGATTTGAACGCTCTCATTGAAGCTAATGACTGGCGAGGAGTGTGTCGTATTTTACGCAAGCAACTGATTGTTTGGGGACTTGTGCTTGTGTTGTGTATTGGATTATTGGTGGCTCGAATAATGAGTGGCGGACAATTCTATACACCTATAATTGTCTGTGCTTTCTTGGCATGGAGATTCTTCAAGTTGGTGAATCTTTGCAGAATTTCATATCAAAATATGAAAACGATAGAACAAGAAAACCAGGAACCACAGCAAATGCCAATTGAAGAGTTCCTTCATAGTTGCAAAATTACCCATATAGATAGTAAATCTGATAAGATAAAGCAGTTATGGTTGGACGCCTATGAGAAAGGAAAAGCAAATGGCTATTGTCCTGTCTTATTGGAAATAGATGATTGTTTTTTTGACTGTCTTGACGAAAAGTCGGAGTGGTTTGATAAAGCAAAGTTTAGTGAATGGCAATCAGACGTATTAAGTTCCAATTTGGATGGTGGTCAGGCATTCCTACGCAAGCGCTTCGATGCAGTTAAAGAAGATTGGAATGATGAGAAGGAATGGAATATCAAAGTAGTTGGAAGTGACGAGAACATTCCACCTATTAACGACTTTGGAATTAGTGACGGAAGCAATGTTTACCTTGTTGAAGTTCCAGTAAAAGAGCCTTGGCAAGTATTCGCTTATATACCAGTTGGCGATTGGAATGAATGTCCTGCCGCAGAAGAACACATGGCAGTAGCAAAATACTGGAACGAAAAATATGGAACGGTAGTAGCTCATATCTCAAATGACATGATACAATATTATTTACCTGAGCCAGTGAAAGGCGACACGATGCCTCTTGCGGAGGAGCACATGGGATACTGTGACGATACTGTTTTCCAAGGAGAGAATCTTACTTCGCTTGCTGCCGAACTAAAGAAATCGACTGTATGGTGTTTTTGGTGGGATTAGGTAAACTTATAAAACGCATTCATCACCATCGCCTTTTCAATTGCAATTTATTCCTTCCTTCAAGACAAATCGGTCATTAAGAAGCATCCAAGCGAAAAACCTTCGTATCATGGCATGATACGATCATTTCAAGGCACAATACGGTCATATCATGGCATGATACAATCATTTCAAGGCACGCGACTGATCTATATATCACGATTCAGACATTAGCCTCACGATTGTAAAGGGACATAGTATCGTATCACAATAAAACCCCACCTCAATAAAATACCGCCAACTGCCTTAAATCAAGCAATTAGCGGTATTATCAGATGTAATGCAAAATGTGCGATAAGTGATTCCGTTGGGGTTCGAACCCAAGACCCACAGCTTAGAAGGCTGTTGCTCTAATCCAACTGAGCTACGGAACCTCCAAATCGACTGCAAAGGTAATATTTTTTTTTCAAACACAATGCTTTTTTTGTAATATTTTATTGGGTTTCATATAAAAGTTTATGATTTTGGGTTTGCAGATTGTGTGTCACACATATATTTAATAAAAAGATGCTGATTTGTCGGATATATTTTTTAAATTTGCAAAAAGAAATCTTAAATCTTATTTATCACAATGAGTCATTTTCAACATTCTCTTAATGACGATAGCGACTATAAGCGCGAAGAAATAATTCGTAAAATAGAACATGCTATAGAGCATATGACGCTAAAAGAACTTGAGGCTTTATCCTACGATATGTTCACAAAGGGATATTTCGATAACTTTTAATTTAATCACAGATAAAAAACTATTTATATAAAATGGCAACAGTAGACGACAAGAAAATTATTTTCTCTATGGTTGGGGTGTCGAAGATCATCCCGCAGAATCGTAAACAGATATTGAAGGACATTTATCTCTCGTTCTTCTATGGTGCAAAAATAGGTATCATCGGTTTGAATGGTGCAGGTAAGTCGACATTGATGAAGATTATAGCCGGACTGGACCAACCTACTCAGGGCGAGGTGGTGTGGAGTCCGGGCTACTCGGTTGGTTATCTGCCGCAGGACCCACCGCTGAATGAGGCGAAGACGGTGAAGGAGAACGTTATGGAGGGGGTGCAGCAGGCGTATGATGCTCTGAAGGAGTATGAGGAGATAAACGAGAAGTTTGGCCTGGAGGAGTACTATGGTGATCCGGAGAAGATGGACAAGCTGATGCAGCGCCAGTCGGAGGTGCAGGACATCATTGACGCGACGGACGCATGGAACATGGACTCGAAGCTGGACCGCGCGATGGCTGCGCTGCGTTGCCCGAAGGGCGACTTGCCGGTTACGCATCTCTCGGGTGGCGAGCGCCGCCGTGTGGCTCTGTGCCGTCTGTTGCTGCAGAAGCCGGATGTGCTGTTGCTTGACGAGCCGACGAACCATTTGGATGCGGAGAGCATCGACTGGCTGGAGCAGCACTTGCAGCAGTATGAGGGTACGGTTATCGCCGTGACTCACGACCGCTACTTCCTGGATGATGTGAGCGAATGGATTTTGGAGCTGGACCGTGGTGAGGGTATTCCTTGGCATGGCAACTACTCGTCGTGGTTGGAACAGAAGACTACGAGGATGATGCAGGAGGAGAAGCAGGCTTCGAAGCGTCGCAAGGCATTGGAGCGTGAGTTGGAATGGGCGCACATGGCTCCGAAGGCTCGTCAGGCTAAGGGAAAGGCTCGTCTGAACGCTTACGAGCAGATGCTCGGCGAGGAGCAGAAAGAGCGTGAGGAGAAGCTGGAGATATTCATCCCGAACGGTCCGCGTCTTGGCAACAAGGTGATTGAGGCACAGCATGTGAAGAAGGCTTTCGGTGAGAAGGTGCTGTTCAACGACCTCAACTTCATGCTTCCGCCTAACGGCATCGTGGGTGTTATCGGTCCGAACGGTGCGGGCAAGACTACGCTTTTCCGCATGATTATGGGACTGGAACATGCCGACGGCGGTACGTTTGAGGTTGGAGAGACGGTGAAGTTGGCTTACGTAGACCAGCAGCATAAGGATATTGACCCGAAGAAGTCGGTGTACGAGACTATTTCGCAGGGTAACGAGACGATACGTATGGGTGGCAGGGATGTGAATGCGCGTGCCTACATCTCGCGTTTCAACTTTGCGGGAACGGACCAGAGCAAACTCTGCGAGACTCTTTCGGGCGGTGAGCGCAACCGTCTGCAGCTGGCGTTGGCACTGAAGCAGGAGGGCAATGTGCTGTTGCTCGACGAGCCGACTAACGATATCGACGTGAACACACTGCGTGCTCTGGAGGAGGGTCTTGAGGGTTTCGCTGGTTGTGCTGTAGTGATTAGCCACGACCGTTGGTTCCTTGACCGTATATGTACGCACATTCTTGCTTTTGAGGGTGACGGCGAGGTGTTCTTCTTTGAGGGAAGTTATTCGGACTACGAGATCAACAAGGCTCGCAGACTGGGAAATGAAGAAATAAAGAAGGGTCGCTACAGAAAATTGATGGAGGACTAACCCATTTATAACACGCCACAATGTTTCTGAAAGAATTCTTCTATATGACCAGAGCCGACAGACGCACTTTTATATGCTTATGCTCTTTAGCGTTGGTTGCAATCATCTTCTTTGGTGCGGTGTCGCTAACTGATGACACCAGCAACAAGATTGAGGAGAGAAAGGAGACTGCCACGGTAAAGGACGAAAGCCATGAGAGTGCTGACGGGCAAGGTTATGCTGTGGAAGAGACGAACAAAGGGTCGAAGTTGTTTTACTTCGACCCGAACACTGCGGACAGTACGCAACTTCTTCAATTGGGGTTGCGTCCTTGGCAGGTTCGCAATATATATAAGTACAGGGCGAGGGGCGGTGTGTATCAATGCAAGGAGGACTTTGCATATGTCTATGGACTGACTGTTAAGGACTACAAGCGTTTGGAGCCGTATATACGTATCGGTGCGGACTACTTGCCTGCGAGTTCGCTGGCAGAAGTGAGAAACCGCAAACGAGGATACGAACGCAGCAGCCGATACGCATCGGACAATGGCGAAAACGCACCGAACGTGGAACATAAAGCCTATACACCTAAAATACGCATTGGAGAACACATTGAGATAAATGGTGCTGATACTACGGAACTGATGAAGATACCGGGTATCGGCAGCTATTACTCGCGACAAATTGTAAGGTACCGCAACCAATTGGGCGGTTTTGTAAGTAAGGAGCAGTTGTTGGAAATAGAAGGTTTCCCAGAGGATGCTGTCAAATACATCAGTATTGACGAGAGTAGCATCCGTAGATTGCGCATAAACCAATTGACGCTGTCACAACTTAAGCGACATCCGTACTTGAATTATTATCAGGCTCGCGCTATAAGCGACTACAGACGTTTACGCGGAAATATCCGTTCGATATCGGAGCTGAAACTGATGAAAGAATTCTCCAGCCATGACATTGAACGGATAGGTCCGTACATTGAGTATTAAAGCGTTGTGCTTTGAACGTTGCGGTAAGACAGGGCTGCACCAATGGCTGTGCAGAATTCGGAATAGCGCGGTATGCGGAACTTTACGCCGTACAGACGTTCGGTTGCGGGGAAGACATGGCGCACCTGCGGAAGAAGCGTAAGATTGCCTATCATCACAAACTCCTTTATGCCGCTGCCCAACGACGAGAGAATCGTTGCGCTACAAATTGACTGTAGTACCATCCAGATAAGTCCGAGGGCTATGTCTTCGCGAGAGGCATTCATCTTGGCGTTGCCGAACAATGAGGCAATGGCGTCCATAGGAAGTCCCTGCAGAGGGTTTGTGCAGATATCCTTGATGAGCACATTGATATGCGAGAGATCGCCCTCTTCTGCCAACGCTGCCACCTGTTTTATATCGTCGGTCTTTAGGAGCAGGCGCGACAAGCCCTGCAACGTACCGCCGCCGATGCCGATACCGCCGATATGCTTGATGTCGTCGCCGTCGCACTTCACAATAGATGTGCCGGTGCCAAGGCTGACGACGAGCATACGGTCGAGATGTGTTTCGTAACGAGCCCCCAAACCGTCGGCGAGAAATTCTTCAGCCTTGTCTGTCGGTAGCCCGTACACCGGCTCGTTGATGTATGCGCTGCCTACACCGGTAAGCATCACTTTCTCTACATCATGCAACTGGATGTGGTTGTCGTGCAGGTACTTTCCGAATGCGCCATAAAGCGAGGTGACGGGATCGGTAGCACGTATTCGGATTGGGGACACGACATCGCCTTCCTCGTTGATACCTACGATTTTTGTAGTGCTAATGCCTACGTCTATACCTATTACTATTTTCATATTCTGAATGTATGGTTTCTACATTATTACTCTAACATACTGAGGAACGTATCCTCGTCTATTATCTGCACGCCCAGTTTTTCGGCTTTCTGCAGTTTCGACGGTCCCATATTCTCGCCTGCAAGAATGAAGGAAGTCTTGCCACTGATGGAGCCGACGTTCTTGCCTCCGTTCTGCTCTATCATAGCCTTGTACTCATCGCGACTGTGCTTGGAGAAGACACCGCTGATAACTATGCTCTTACCTTCGAGTTTGTTCGTTGCGCTTGCTATCTGTTCAGAAGAAAGCTGCATCTGCAGACCATAGTCGCGCAAACGGTTGACAATCGCCATGTTTGCAGGATTGTGGAAGTAAGCCACTATGCTCTTGGCTATCACCTCTCCCACTCCATCGACCTCCATCAGCTGCTGCAACGAAGCGTTCTGCAATGCTTCCATCGTTTTGAAATGGCGAGCCAGTTGGCGTGCGGATGTCTCGCCGACAAAGCGTATACCGAGAGCGAAGACAACGCGCTCGAAGGGCACTTGCTTGGAAGCCTCTATGCTTGACACTATCTTGCGTGCCGAGCGCTCGCGATTACCGCTGCCATTAATATCCTGCACTTGTATGCAATACAGGTCGGCTATGTTATGTATTAGTCCACGACGATAGTAGTCGTCAACTGTTTCGGGACCTAACGAGTCGATATTCATTGCTTTGCGAGCAATGAAGTGCTCGATGCGTCCTTTTATCTGCGGCGGACATCCCGTGTCGTTCGGACAATAATATGCAGCCTCCCCTTCGTAACGCACAAGCGGAGTGCCGCACTCAGGACAGCAATCGACAAACTCTACCGGCTGTGCTTCAGCAGAGCGTTTCGTCACATCAACGCCTACGATCTTGGGGATAATCTCGCCCCCCTTCTCAACATATACATAGTCGCCGATGTGCAAACCGAGATTCTTTATGAAATCTTCATTGTTAAGCGTGGCACGCTTGACCATTGTACCGGCAAGTCGCACTGCATCCATGTTAGCCACCGGTGTTACGGCTCCAGTGCGTCCCACTTGGAACGACACGCTTTCCAAACGTGTAACCGCCTGTTCTGCCTTGAACTTATAAGCGATAGCCCAACGTGGCGACTTTGCCGTGTATCCCAAGTGCTGTTGCTGACGAATAGAGTTCACCTTTAGTACTATTCCGTCTGTTGCCACGGGTAAGTTCTTGCGTTCTGCATCCCAGTAATTAATAAAGTCGTAGATCTCTTGAAGAGTCTTTACCTTACGCATACCCTGTGAGATTTTAAATCCCCACTTCGCAGCCTCAGCCAGGTTCTCGTAGTGTCCGTCGGAAGGTAGAGTTTCGCCAAGCAGATAGTAGAGGTAGCAATCAAGATGACGGTCGGCCACAAGGCGTGGATCCTGGCTCTTTAATGTGCCACTTGCTGCATTACGCGGATTGGCAAACAATGGTTCTTCTGCTGCCTCACGTTTTGCATTCAGATCGTCGAATACGCTCCACGGCATAAGTATCTCGCCACGAATTTCAAACGCCTCCGGGTATGCAACGTTCTCATTGAGCACAAGCGGTATGCAACGGATAGTCTTCACATTGGTTGTCACGTCATCGCCATACACTCCATCGCCACGTGTGACACCACGGACAAGACGTCCGTTCTCGTATGTGAGCGATATCGACAATCCGTCGTACTTCATCTCGCAGCATACCTCGAACTCCTCGCCTTCAAGTCCACGCTTAACCGACTCGTACCAATCCTGCACATCCTGCTCATTGTATGTATTAGCCAATGAGAGCATCGGATATTTATGTTCGACCTGCGCGAAGCCCTGTGTAAGGTCGCTACCCACACGTTGTGTCGGCGAATTGGAGTCGTAGAGTTCTGGATGTTTTTCTTCAAGCTGCTGCAATTCATGCATCAAATCGTCGAACTCACGGTCGGTGACCGTGGGCATATTCAGCACATAATAGTTGTGGTTATATTCATGCAGCAACTGACGTAGCTGTTTAATACGTTCTGTTTCGATCATAACGAGTAGCTTTTTCTTGATATTACATATAATATTATTGGTACACCCAAGAATGGTGTCACCGCATTCAGCGGCAGTATTCCGCCATTGCTTGGCAGTACGCATACAAAATTGCACAGCAAGGCGACCAAGGCACCAATAAGGATTGTGGTTGGCATAATAAGCCGGAAATCGTCTGTACGCAACAATAAGCGAGCCAGATGCGGAACAGCCAAGCCAATAAAGGCTATCGGCCCGCAGAAAGATGTTGACAAGGCGGTCATTATTCCTGTCAGCAACAGTATCGTCGTCCGCAAACGCTTTATGTTTACTCCCAAATTCTCTGCATATCTACTTCCAATAAGCATCAGATTCAAGGGCTTCACAAGTAGGGATGAGACAACGATGCAAATCATGGAAACAGCAGCATATAATGGCAACATCGTTTCGGATACGCCCGAGAAATTGCCCATTCCCCATTGGACGTAAGCTCGTATTCCATCAGCCGACGCAAAAAAGTTCAAGAGCATAACCACAGATGACGTGACATAACCGAGCATAACGCCAGCTACCAAAAGCAAGGCGTTATTACGAATAACACTTGAAAGAAAAAGCATTATAAACGTAACAGCCAATGCGCCAGAAAGAGCTGCAGCAAACACTGCAGCGAACCCTCCAAACGACAAACCGCCTATATACAAGCCTCCACCGAACAACAGCATAACGCAAGCCACGCCCAATCCGGCTCCACTGCTTATGCCAAGAATAGAAGCGTCGGCAAGCGGATTGCGGAATATAGCTTGCAACATCAGACCACATACCGACAACACGCTACCCGTAAGCAACGCCGTAAGAGCCTGCGGAAAGCGATAGCTCATAACTATGTACTGCCATGAGACGTTGGAAGCAATGTCTCCTTTTAATATTCCTAACACTTCGGATGCTGGTATTTTAACTGCTCCGTAAAAGATATTAACAAGAAAGATTGCTAACAACACTGTGCATAGCGTAGGAAATATGATAGCCTTGTGTGTCAAACCACGTTAATGTTCGTACAGCAAAATGCTGTGAGTTATATTTTCAGAGTTTTCAGTATCTCTGTCATCTTCTGAAGAGTTGTGATACGTGTCGGAACAAGCGGTAGACGCAACACGTTCTCTATAAATCCCATTTCATGCAGCAGTGCTTTCACACCTGCCGGATTTCCATCAATGAAGAGCAACGAGTACAACTCGGTGAAACGATGATGTATTGTGCGTGCAGCCTCATACTCACCGTTAAACTCTAAGCGAATCATACGCGACACTTCCTTGGGCAAGGCATTGCCTATAACGGATATGCTACCGGCAGCCCCACTCGCCACCATAGAGAACGTGAGAGCATCGTCACCGCTAATCACGTCGAAACGAGCCGGCTTGTTCTTTATAATTTCGTCAACTTGCTCCAAGCTGCCGCTGGCTTCCTTGATTGCAATGATATTCTCACAATCGTTAGCCAAACGAACTGTAGTATCTGCCTTAAGGTTCACACCGGTACGTCCTGGTACATTATAAAGAACAACCGGCAACGGACTTGCCTCTGCTATTGCCTTGAAATGCTGGTAAAGACCTTCCTGCGAGGGTTTGTTATAATACGGACAAACACTCAACACACCATCTATGCCACGCCAATCACTATTCTTCAGTTCGTCAACAATAGCCTTTGTATTGTTGCCACCACATCCCATAAGTATTGGCAAACGTCCGCGGTTGATGTCAATCACATGTTTTTTCACCTCTTCCTTTTCATATGCCGACAAGCAAGGAGCCTCACTCGTCGTGGCAAGGATACAGAGGAAGTCTGCGCCATTATCAATCAGATGTTCCACCAAACAGGTCAACGATTTAAAATCAACACTACCATCTGAGGTGAATGGCGTTACAAGTGCTACACCAAGTCCTTTAAATATATTTCGTGCCATAGATATTGTCTTGTTATATTACGATTTGCCTACAAAGTTAACACTTTATATTGGATTGCCGAATAATGTAATTACTAAAAAACGTAAATTCAATTAATGCGAACCTATATACAAGAATAGCATTCCGAGTATAACAAACAGCATATCAACCAACTTGCTTGTCAGATTTTTCTCCTTAAAGAGCATCGCACCACAGAAGAAGCTTACTACCACACTGCCTCGACGCACCATTGACACGATAGATATCATTGCACCCGGCAAGCTCAAAGCGTAGAAATAGACAAAGTCGGCAATACTTAGGAACACACTTATCAGAATGATGCTCCAACGCCACTTGAAAGGAGTAGTTTTCTTGCGTGTCGGGTACCATATAGCAAACATCGTAACCCCCATCAAGCACAACTGATAGATATTGTACCAACTCTGCACCACCATTCTGCTTAAGCCGACTCCTCCATTCGCAGGCGGAGCCATGAGGTACTTGTCGTACAAACCGCTCACGGCACCGAGTATGGCTGCTGCAACAAGAAAGAATATCCAACGGTTATGCGAGAAATTAACACCTTCTTTCTTACCGCTTCTACTCAACAGAAAGAATGAAACAATCGCCAAGAGCACACCAATCCACTGCCATACGTTCAAACGCTCGCCAAAGACGAGCATCGCACCCACAAGCACCATAACCGGGCGCGTTGCATTGATCGGTCCAACGATGGTTATCGGCAAGTGTTTCATTGCAAAATAGCCAAACACCCACGATGACAACACTATACACGCTTTCAGAATAATATATTTATGTTCTGCCCAAGTGCTCGGCTCTACATAAAAAGCAGTACCGTCGAGCACACTTGTGCCCAACGAGAGAACAATGAACGGGATGAATATAAGCGAACAGATTACGGTGTTCAAAAACAGCACTGGAAGAACAGCATTATCAAGCAATGCCTTCTTCTTGCATACATCATAGAAGCCCAGCAGTGCTGCTGAGCAAAATGCCAATATTAGCCACATAAGAAAAGGAAAAATGTTGTAGGGATGAGATATTAGAATTCTAAATATTAATACTTTACATCCTCCAGGAACAATGCGTTACCGGGCATACTCTCACCTGCCGACGAGCGATTGACACTGGCAACAACCTCGCGGAACTGCTCAAGCGTGAGCCGATGGCGACCCACTTCTATAAGTGTGCCTACTACGGCACGTACCATATTGCGCAAGAAGCGATTGGCAGATATGCGGAAATGCCAAGCATTCTCACCATCGCGCACCCATACGGCTTCAGACACATCACAAAGAGTGGTCTTCACGTCACTATGAGCCTTGCAGAACGACCCGAAATCCTCCACTTCAAGTAAATAGCCAGCTGCCTTGTTCATCAAATCGAAGTCGAGATCATAGTGCATCTCGCAAGAATACTTTCGCAAGAACGGATTTTTCGAAGTATGTATGTAATAATGGTATGTACGGAGCGTAGCACTGAAGCGTGCATGCATGTCACCGGCAACGGGGAATACCGAGCGGACGGCAATATCGCGTGGCAACAAGCGGTTCAACTTGTACACCAGCTGGATACAATCAACTTCAGTGTCGGTCTCAAAATGTGCCGTCATCCGACGTGCGTGTACGCCGGTATCTGTACGTCCTGCACCTACAACGCTTATCGACTGACGCAATATTGTGGACAAGGCTTTCTGCAATTCTTCTTGCACCGAATTGCCATTGGGCTGTATCTGCCAGCCATGATAGTCGGTTCCGTCGTATGCAAACTCTACAAAATATCTACCCATCACTTCTTTTTACTATTCTTTTCCTTTACTTTACAGTTTTTATTTCTTCTGTGGTTTTGCCTTTCTAAAGCATTGTCTATGGAACTTTCGCTCTGCCTTCAATATCTTAAATACTTTCGTGGCTGGTAAAATGGTCAGAAAACGCTCATGATAGTTTTTCTGAAGGACCTTCAACTCTACCTCATTCTTGTCGCGTTTACGTATTGCCTCTGCACAAGCCTTCGCGTCCTTGGTATCCACTTTTCTAAAGCAACGCTCTTTCCTAAAATACGCCAACTGTTTCTTACGCATTTCGCGATAAACAGGGAAGAACTCGGAAGCTTCAGCGGGGGTTAGTTCCACTTCGGAAGCTATGAATTTTTCCAGATCAGCTTCAAATTTTACGGGGTCGAATGCTCGCTTTTTCTGCGCATTGACTGGTTGGCTACAAAACACAGCTATAGCCAAAAACACAAACACGCTACGTACATTCTTATTAAAAAGTGCTATCATTGTATCTATATCTTTAAAACCGGTTACTATAATGATTCTAATTATTTGCTAAAAACGAATATATATCGTCATTATCGAGCATTGTATAATCGGCATATTCATCGTCAGAGAAGTCATCATCGACCGTAGCATATCCGGCAACAGCCACATGTGTATCGGCAACGTCTGTCGTTTTTAAGCCCCAATAGGTAGCAAGCCCAACAGTAACCACACCCACCAAACATGCCGCAGCCACATAACCTCGCCAACGCTTCCAAAGAGGAATTGCTTTTGTGGTAGTGGTAGTTGTAGCATGTTGCATAAGTCCTGTGCGCAGACTATCGAAATAGCCGTCGGGCACAGTAAACGGGTTCTGCTTACCGCAACGATCGTATATATACTGTTCTTCTTTTTCCATAGCATCTTTGTTTTGATATTATGACGTAGCGCAGAGCTTTTGGTTTAAAACCTGTAAAGGAAAAATATTGATTTTAACAATATGAGGCTGCAGTTTCCACGTCGTAGAAACCACAGCCTCTTATATTCAACAGTTATATTCCTCCGGAATTACATTCCGAGGTTGATTGTACGCGAAAGCACGTCAAGCTGCTGCTCGCGTGTGAGCTTCACGAAGTTCACAGCATAACCGCTGACGCGGATGGTGAGCTGCGGATACTTCTCAGGATGCTCCATTGCGTCGAGCAAGAGATCGCGATCGAACACGTTCACATTGATGTGCTGTCCACCGGTCGGTGTGAAGTAGCCATCGAGCAAGTGGGTGAGGTTCTCTGCCTGCATTTCCTTTGTTTTGCCGAGAGCTGACGGAGCGACTGCGAATGTGTAAGAAATGCCATCGCGCGAGTGCTGGAACGGCAACTTAGCGACAGAAGCGAGAGCTGCCACAGCGCCCTTGGTATCGCGTGCGTTCATCGGGTTTGCACCCGGAGCGAACGGAACGCCCTTCTCACGACCGTCGGGTGTAGCACCTGTATTACGTCCGTACACAACGTTCGATGTGATAGTGAGCAAACTCTGTGTCGGAATAGCATCGCGGTATGTACGATGCTGACGCAGATACTCCATGAATGTCTCTGTGAGCGACACTGCTATCTCGTCTGTCTCGTCGCAGTTGTTACCGAATGGCACATACTCGCCCTCCTCTATCTTATAGTCGACAGCAAGGCCGCTCTCGTCGCGAATGATGCGGATGCGGCAGTTCTTCATTGCCGCGATAGAGTCGGCAACGATAGACAGACCTGCGATACCTGTAGCACGTGTACGTTCTACATCGCCATCGTGAAGCGACATCTCGAAAGCCTCGTAGTCGTACTTGTCGTGCATGTAGTGAATGATCTTCAGAGCGTTGACATAAGTCTTTGCCAACCAACGCATCATCTGCTCAAACTTAGGCATAAACTCCTCATATGTGAGGTAATCGCCAGTGATAGGAGCAAAACGCGGAGCGATCTGTTCGCCCGACATCTCATCGCGACCACCATTGATAGCATATAGCATACACTTAGCAAGGTTTGCACGAGCACCGAAGAACTGCATTTGTTTGCCTATCTTCATTGGCGACACGCAGCAAGCGATGCCGTAGTCGTCGCCGAGGTCAGCACGCATAAGGTCATCGTTCTCGTACTGGATAGCACTAGTGTCGATACTTACCTTTGCACAATATTTCTTCCATGCCTCAGGCAGGTGCTCACTCCAAAGCACAGTGAGGTTTGGCTCTGGTGACGGTCCCATATTGTAAAGTGTATGGAGGAAACGGTAGTCGGTCTTTGTAACCATCGAACGACCATCAATACCCATACCTCCAATAGAAGCGGTAGCCCAGATCGGGTCGCCAGAGAACAAATCGTTGTACTCAGGTGTACGGAGGAAGCGTACGATGCGTAACTTCATAATCATTTGGTCGATAAGCTCCTGAGCCTCCTGCTCTGTAAGTGTGCCGTTCTTAAGGTCACGCTGGATGTAGATATCCAAGAATGCGCAGACACGACCGAGCGACATGGCAGCACCGTCCTGGTCCTTAACCGCACCGAGATAACCGAAGTAGGTCCACTGCACTGCCTCACGAGCGTTTGTCGCAGGCTTGGTAACGTCGAAACCGTATGCAGCACACATGCGTTCAAACTGCTTCAAAGCCTGGATTTGCTCAGAAACCTCCTCACGATGGCGTACGATCTCCTCGGTAAACTCCTGAATATCGATACGTTTGAAATAACGCTTCTTCTCCTCAATAAGGTTTGCTGTACCATAAAGAGCTATACGACGATAGTCACCGATGATACGTCCACGACCATAAGCGTCGGGCAAACCGGTGATGATATGCGCATGGCGCGCAGCCTTGATGTCATCATTGTAAGCCGAGAATACGCCTTCGTTGTGTGTCTTGCGATATTTTGTAAAGATAGTCTTTGTTGCAGGATCAAGATCGTAGCCGTAAGACTTCAGAGCCTTCTCCACCATGCGGATACCGCCCTTCGGGAATATACCACGCTTCAATGGCACATCAGTCTGCAGACCAACCACCACCTCGCTATCCTTATCTATATAGCCGGCACCATAAGTGTCTATACTCTGAGGCAACTTTGTCTCTGCGTCGTAAACGCCCTTCTCGCGCTCCACCTCGAACATCTTTGAAAGCACATTCCAAAGATGGTTTGTACGCTCTGTAGGACCTACAAGGAACGACTCGTCACCGTCATAAGCCTCGTAGTTAGACTGAATAAAATCACGCACGTCAATTTCGCGCTTCCAATTAGAACCTTTGAAATCGTTTTGCAAATTTTGAAGAATCATAAAATTTGTATTAAATGAATATTAGTGTGTAATCGATTGCAAAGGTAGTAATTTTTCCAAACATACACAATACTATTCTGTTTTTCCTACTTCAAAATTGTCAATCTTGCGAATTTCATGAGCAGAGTCTTGGTTCCGGCGTTCTGAAACTCTATAGTAGCCTTTTCGTTCTCGCCCACTCCTTCTACGGCTATCACGCTGCCTATACCAAAGCGCTGATGTTCAACACGCGCACCTACATGTATCGTTTGTTTAGCAGAAAGATCACTCTGTGTACGCTGAGGCGTAGTCGACATCTGCCGATACTGCGATGTAGCGGTAGATATGCGACGAAATCCAGAAGGAGCTGAAGACTGATGCGAACTGCGCAGCGGAGACTCTGGACGCTGTGAATATTGCTGAGCTGGCGACTGAAAGCCTCCAACATTACCCTCAACAATCAAATACTGCTTATCAATCTCCTTCAAGAAACGACTTGGCTCATTGAACATCATACTGCCATACTGATAACGACTCTTTGCACACGACAAGAAACAACGCTGCTCGGCACGTGTTATGGCTACATAAAGCAAACGACGTTCCTCCTCCAACTCTCTGAGCGATGAGCTTGAGCGCGGACTCGGGAAGATATTCTCCTCCAAGCCGACAACGAAAACAGAGTTGAACTCCAAACCCTTTGACGCATGTATTGTCATTAGCGACACACGCTCGTTAGAAGAAACATCGTCGCTATTTTCTTCATCGCTATCTGTAAGTAGAGCTACCTCTTGAAGGAAGTTGGCGATATACACTTCATCCTTATAACCCTCCTCACGCTTAGTGTCAACAAAGTCGTGCAGACCCGACATAAACTCTTCTATGTTATCCTGTCGCTCCATCCCCTCCATTGACTTATCAGCAGCCAATTCTTGCTTCAAACCCGACTTCTCCAAGATGGCCTTACCCAATACGTATGCATCGATTGTATTATTGTCGCGTATAAACTCGTCTATCATGGAATAGAAGCCCTGCACCTTCTTCTCCGTTGCAGCCGACACCCCTGCGTTATACATGCTCGGATTGCCGACAACGTTCCACAAGCAGACATTACAATCGCGCGATGCAGTGATAAGCTTTGACACTGTTGCATCGCCGATGCCACGCTTCGGATAATTGATGACACGCTTCAACGCCTCTTCATCATTCGGATTGGCTACTAAACGGAAGTAGGCTATCACGTCTTTTATCTCCTTATGCTGATAGAAACTCATACCACCATAAATGCGATATGGGGTATCCTGCCGACGAAATTCCTCTTCAAACAAACGGCTCTGCGCATTGGTGCGATATAGCACAGCGATGTCACCATACGCCACACCATAACGGTTATGCAAACGCCGAATTTCGTTGCATACTACGCTCGCCTCCTCCTTGTCTGAATAAGCTATATTCAAACGTACCTTTTCGCCATCGCCATTCTCGCTATACACATCTTTACGTATTTGACGTTGATTGTTGACAATGACACTGTTAGCCGCTTTCACTATAGTTTGTGTAGAACGATAATTCTGCTCCAATTTAAAGAGGCGTGCACCTTCGTATATGTTCTGAAACTTTAGAATATTATCAATGTTTGCACCACGGAAAGCATAGATACTCTGCGCATCATCACCAACAACACAGATATTGCGTCGCTCCTTAGTAAGGAGGGTCAATATTGACTGCTGGGCATAGTTGGTATCTTGATACTCGTCTACAAGAACATACGAGAATCGCTCTGCATATTTTTGCGCAATCTGCGGATTATCTGCAAAGAGTTTATAGGTAAAGAGAAGCATATCGTCGAAGTCGACTGCATTGGCAGCCTTGCAACGTGCGGCATAAAGAGCATATATCTGTCCCACTTTGGGCATACCCGAAACCTTATCGCGCTCCGCAAGATGTGGATCGGACATATATATATCTGGCGTAACCAAACTATTCTTTGCCGCCCCGATACGCCCTAAAACGGAAGATGCCTTGTATTGCTTATCATCAAGTTTCAGTTCTTTAATAATTGAGTTTACAACCGCACGCGAATCGCCATCATCATAGATTGAGAAGTTGCGCTCCAAGCCTATGGCTTCAGCCTCAGCACGCAGTATGCGCAAGAATACAGAATGGAACGTGCCCATATTCAGATATCGTGCACGCTCCTCACCGACAAGGTCAGCGATGCGGCTCTTCATCTCGCGTGCTGCCTTATTTGTAAAGGTAAGAGCAAGTATAGACCACGGGGCAAGTCCCTTCTGCAAGAGATATGCTATCTTATACGTCAAGACTCGGGTTTTGCCAGACCCTGCTCCAGCTATAATAAGTTCTGGTCCATCGGTATATTCTACAGCTGCAAGCTGATTGGGGTTCAATGATTTAAGAAGAGTATCCACTATTTTTTTATTCGTATTTAAATGCAATACTACAAAGTATTTATTAAGATTATTGAACGTTTATCAACAAAACTAATTATTCTTGTAAATTCCACCCGATGCTGTCGACGGATCATAGTCCTCTCCTTCTTTCGGAAAGAGCGGCATAAACTTCATCTCAAACTCTATCTTACCACGACGTGCACGCAAATAGGCTGTAGGATTACTACTATCAAACTTACGCGGATTAGGCAAAGTAGCAGCAATCAAAGCACACTCCGAACGAGTGAGTTCTTCTGCCGTCTTACTAAAATGATACTTAGCAACAGCATCTGCACCATAAATACCATCACCCATCTCAATTGAGTTCAGATAAACCTCCATGATACGATGCTTCCCCCACAACATTTCAATAAGAGCCGTGAAATACACCTCAAATCCCTTGCGCACCCAACTTCTGCCAGGCCACAGAAATACATTCTTGGCTGTCTGTTGCGATATTGTACTTGCTCCATACTTATGCTTTGCAGCCTGCTTGTTGCGTTTTGCAGCCTGTTGTATGGCATCAAAGTCGAAACCATGATGCAGAAGGAAACGTTGATCCTCGCTCGCCATCACAGCAACTGGCAATGACGGTGAAATATTGTCAAGTGGCTTCCATTTATGGTGCATCGTGAGCGACTTTCCGTCTGCTATCTGTCCCACACAACGTATCACCATCAATGGAGTAACATATACTGGCACGAAACGATAAACAACTACAACGAGAATTGTGCTGCTAAAAAACAACGCCAATCCCCATCGCAAAATCTTATAAACCAATTTCAATTTAGTTTCCATATCATCATTTTTCTATTTAATATCGTGCAAAGTTATGTGTTTTTTTTCACATCATGCAGTTGTACCATTTTTTTTTTGTATTTTTGCACGCTATAAGAAGCTATTTATTTAAAGCAGAAAATACAAATACAACTTTATAAATTCAATGGCAAAAGAATTAAAACAACTCACAAAGCGCTCAGAGAACTACAGCCAGTGGTTTAACGACCTCGTCACAAAGGCTGACCTCGCTGAGCAATCAGCCGTACGCGGATGTATGGTTATCAAGCCTTATGGCTATGCTATCTGGGAGAAGATGCAGCATCAGCTTGATGTTATGTTTAAGGAAACTGGTGCACAGAACGCCTATTTTCCTCTGCTTATCCCGAAGTCGTTCTTCAGCCGCGAGGCAGAGCACGTAGAAGGATTTGCTAAGGAGTGTGCAGTGGTTACTCACTATCGTCTTCGCACCAATGAGGACAAGACTGGCATCGAGGTAGACCCAGCAGCAAAGCTCGAAGAAGAACTCATCATTCGTCCAACATCTGAGACCATCATCTGGAACACATACAAGAACTGGATTCAGTCGTACCGCGACCTTCCTTTGATGTGCAACCAATGGTGTAACGTTATGCGTTGGGAGATGCGCACACGTCCGTTCCTCCGCACATCAGAGTTCCTTTGGCAGGAGGGTCATACAGCTCATGCTACAAAGGAGGAGGCTGAAGAGGAAGCAAAGAAGATGCTTCACGTTTACGCCGACTTTGCAGAAAAGTGGATGGCAGTACCGGTCGTTCAGGGCGTAAAGAGCGAGACAGAGCGCTTTGCAGGTGCGTTGAACACATACACAATTGAGGCAATGATGCAGGATGGTAAGGCTCTGCAGAGCGGCACGTCACACTTCCTCGGTCAGAACTTCGCAAAGGCATTCGACGTTACATTCCTCAACAAGGAGAACAAGCCAGAGTACGTATGGGCTACATCATGGGGCGTATCTACACGTCTTATCGGTGCACTCATTATGACTCACTCTGATGACAATGGTCTTGTGCTGCCTCCGAAGCTCGCTCCTATACAGGTTGTCATCGTGCCTATCACAAAGAACGCCGAACAGCTGCAGGCTATCTCTGAGAAGCTCGCTCCGGTTATCAGCCAGTTGCGCGCAGCAGGTATCAGCGTGAAGTACGACGACGCAGACAACAAGCGTCCAGGCTTCAAGTTTGCCGACTATGAGCTGAAGGGTGTGCCGGTACGCCTCGTTATGGGCGGTCGCGACCTCGAGGAGAACACCATCGAGATCATGCGTCGCGATACTCTCGAGAAGGAGACACGCTCGTTCGACGGCATCGTTGAATACGTAGAGCAGTTGCTTGAGGATATCCAGGCTAACATCTACAAGAAGGCTCTCGACTTTCGCAATGCCCACATCTACGAGTGCGATAACTACGAGGAGTTCAAGGAGCGCATCAAGGATGGTGGCTTCTTCCTCTGCCACTGGGACGGCACAGCTGAGACTGAGGCTAAGATTAAGGAAGAGACTCAGGCTACAATCCGCTGCGTGCCATTCATGTTCGAGCAGACACCGGGCGTAGACATGGTTTCTGGCAAGCCGGCTACACAACGTGTACTGATTGCTCGCAGCTACTAAGCATTTGAAATCATACAATTCAAGACCGACATCGTTTACTGTCGGTCTTGAATTTTACATTTTAGTTGTCTATCACAATTGCTATTTCAAACGAAAGCCAAACAGAGTATAGAAACTATATAACACTATATTAAAACTATTAAAACATTAAAACACTAAAAAATGGATTGGATAATCAACCTATTCACCAATACTGAGTCGATTGCCCATATCGCCCTACTCTATGCCATTGTCATCGCAGTCGGCATTCTGCTGGGTAAGATTAAGATTGGTGGCATATCACTCGGTGTAACATGGGTGCTTTTCGCTGGTATCTTAGCAGGCCATGTTGGCTTCACCGCCCCCAAAGACACCATGACCTTTGTTCAGGACTTCGGACTTATTCTGTTCGTGTTCTGCATCGGTTTGCAGGTCGGTCCTGGCTTCTTTGAGAGCTTCAAGAAAGGCGGTGTAACGCTCAACCTGCTCTCTACCACAGCTATCTTGCTGAACGTAGGCGTTATGTTTGCATGCTATTATCTCTTCTTCGACACTAATGTGAAGTCGAACCTACCTATGATGGTGGGCACACTCTACGGAGCCGTAACCAACACACCGGGTCTTGGTGCTGCAAACGAAGCGCTCAGCTCTGTATGGCAACAGACCTACGGCGAACTGCCACAGATTGCGTCCGGTTATGCCTGCGCTTACCCACTTGGTGTAGTAGGCATCATCGGTGCTACTATCGCCATCCGTTTCCTAACCCGCACCAAGCTTGAGGAGGAGGAGAAGGCACTTGAAGCAGAAGAAGCTGAGAACCCACAGGCTAAACCGCATCAGATGCACCTCAAGGTGAACAACGCATACCTCTCTGGCCGTACAGTTGCAGAGATTAGCGACTTCCTCAACCGCGACGTTGTGTTCTCGCGCCTCTTCAAGAACGGCGAATACAGTATACCTAACAGCCGCACAGTCTTCGACATGGGCGACGAGGTACTCGTCGTGTGTGCTGAGGCTGACGCACCGGCTATCCAGGCGTTCATCGGTCCGGAGCTGGAGACTGAGTGGGAGGAGAACGAAAGCAAGCAGCCGCTCGTTTCGCGCCGCATCGTCGTAACCAACTCGTCAATGAATGGTAAGACACTCGGCAAGATGCATTTCTCATCTGTATACGGTGTAACCGTAACACGTCTTTCGCGTCAGGGCATGGACCTCTTCGCAAGCCGCAACTACCGTTTCCAGGTAGGCGACAAGATTCTCGTAGTAGGTCCGGAGGACAACGTGAACCGCATCGCCGAGCTGATGGGCAACTCTGTGAAGCGTCTTGATGCACCGAATGTGGCAACAATCTTCATCGGTATCTTCATCGGTATCATCTTCGGTAGCATTCCGTTCGCAATACCAGGAATGCCGGTTCCGTTGAAGCTCGGTATCGCTGGCGGTCCGCTTATCATCGCCATTCTTATCGGTCGCTTCGGCCACCGCATGAAGCTCAACACCTACACCACGACATCGGCAAACATGATGCTTCGAGAGATTGGTCTTGTGCTGTTCCTTGCGAGTGTGGGCATAAAGGCTGGTGCTAACTTCTGGAACACAGTAGTGGAAGGCGACGGTCTGTTGTACGTATTGACTGGTTTCATCATCACAATCATCCCTATCCTGATTGTCGGCACTATAGCACGCATGAAGTACAAGTTCAACTACTTTACCATTATGGGTATGCTTGCCGGTACATACACCGACCCACCAGCCCTCGCTTACGCCAACTCTGTTTGCTCACGCGAGGCTCCTGCTATCGGCTATTCTACGGTTTATCCGTTGAGTATGTTCCTGCGTATCTTCACAGCGCAGCTCGTTGTGCTGTTCTTCTGCGGATAATAACGACAAGACCATTGGTCACAAAACAGCAAAGGGTGTGTCAGAGCTCCGATTGAAGAGTTCTGACACACCTTTTTTTTCATGCTTAAACATCAAGATAAATCATCGTGCACCGAACGCAATCCGATTGGGTGGCGGACGCAAACGGTGCAGACGGCGGACGCAATCCGATTGGGCGGCGGACGATACACAACGAAAAAAGGATGCACCGACAACAACATTTGCCTAGTGCATCCTCTTTTATTATGCTACATCATATAGCCGTTTGTACGACTACGAAGATGTTTTACTTCTCGAAGTAACGCTTGTACAAGCCCATGAAGCCAGCACAGTGGCGAGCCTCATCCTTTGCCATCTCGTGAACGGTGTCATGAGTAGCGTCCATGCCGGCAGCCTTAGCGTTCTTTGCGATGCGGAACTTGTCCTCGCAAGCACCGCGCTCAGCAGCGATACGAGCCTCAAGGTTCGACTTAGTATCCTTCAGAACGTCGCCCAAAAGTTCTGCGAACTTACTTGCGTGCTCAGCCTCCTCGAAAGCATAGCGCTTGAATGCCTCTGCAATCTCTGGATAGCCCTCACGGTCAGCCTGACGGCTCATTGCGAGATACATACCTACCTCACCGCACTCGCCATTGAAGTGAGTCTCGAGATCCTTAATCATCTCTGGTGTAGCCTCCTCATCGCGAGCAGCACCGAGAGTATGAACGGTTGCGAAAGCTGGACCTTCTGTCGGATCGTTCAGTTCCTTAAACTTGCTTGCAGGAGCCTTGCAAACTGGGCACTTCTCAGGAGCCTCTGTACCTTCGTGAATATAACCGCATACTGTGCAAATAAATTTCTTCTTCATAATTCTTCTGTTTTAAGAGTTAATAGTATTTATATTAAAAAAGCCTTATCTATTAATTATCCGACTGCAGTTTCAGCCTGCTTTGCCAAGCACTCCTTACATACACCTTTATAATATAGCTGTACGTCGTCGATTTTGTGACCTGTCAACTCCTTGCGATTTACAACATCCGACACTTCGTCGAAAATGTCGTACACCTTTCGGCAGCACTTACAGATGAAATGTGCATGCAAACTGACATCGCCATCATAACAAACACGATGTTCGTTGATTGTTATCATCTGAGCAGCATTGTGCTCTGAGAACATTCTGAGCGTGTTGTACACCGTGGTACGGCTAAGTGTAGGCACCTTAGGTAGTAAAGCCTTATGCACCTCCTCCACTGTAGGATGAGTAAAGTGAGTCATCAGATAATGCATAATCTGAATGCGCTGAACAGAAGGCTTGATGCCATGTTCTACAAGTCTTGTTACTGCGTCGTTATGTTTCATTGTCTATATTCTTTTCATTTTACTACTGCAAAGATATACTTTTTTATAATAATTACAAAATAATATTTGTAAAAATTTCACTCTTTAATTCTTTTTTCAGAAATTCAAGTGCTTTTACGCTGCTATAATACAATAAATCGACACTATTTTCGTTATGTTATGTATGAAACTGAAATTGTTTATACTTCAAATAATATGTCTCTGCGCTTTCGTATCAGCTCAGGCGCAAACATTCACCTTAAGTGGAAGGGTCATTGACGAGAACAACGACCCCGTAGAATTTGCATCCGTATCATGCCCTAAACAAGGCAAGATGACAATGACCTCGCTTAAAGGCGACTATAGTCTGCAACTTCAATCTGCCGACTCTGTTGAAATCAGATTTTCAATGGTCGGTTACAAGACCAAAGTTCGCACACTGCGCCGTCCACGTGGTAAACAGACAATGCAGGTTGTTCTGCACAGCAGCGACAATGCCCTGTCGGAAGTAACCATCACAGGCAAGCGCATCGAGACGGGACAAACGCAGGAATTGAGCAAAGAGCATCTAAAGAGTATGCCCTCCACTACGGGCAACGCCGTAGAGGAAATGATTCAAAGCCAGGCTGGCGTATCTACCCACAGCGAGCTATCATCGCAGTACAACGTGCGTGGCGGTTCGTTCGACGAGAATAGTGTATATATAAATAATGTGGAAATATTCCGCCCGTTCCTTGTAAGAAGCGGACAACAGGAGGGTATCTCGGTCATCAACCCCGATATGGTGGAGAAGATTGGCTTCTCAACCGGTGGCTACGAGGCACGCTATGGCGACAAGATGTCGTCGGCACTGAACATCGAGTATCGCCGTCCGAAACGCTTCGAAGCGTCAGCCACAGCCAGTATGCTTGGAGCAAGCGCATTCGTCGGCATGAGCAACAAGAAGTTCTCGTGGAGCAATGGTCTGCGCTACAAGACAACTAAATATCTATTAGGCTCGATGGACACCAAGGGCGAGTATCAACCTACGTTCATCGACTATCAGACGTATCTTACTTACTCGCCCAACAAGCGCTGGGACATCAAGTTCCTCGGCAACATCTCGGACAACCACTATAACTTCACACCCGAAGATCGTGAGACGAATTTCGGCACGATGGAGAACGTAAAGGCATTCAAGGTGTACTTCGATGGACAGGAGAAAGACGTGTTCCGCACCTTCTTCGGTTCATTGGGCATCACTCGCAAATTCAACGAGAACACAAGCCTTTCGCTCATCGCTTCGGCGTTCAACACACGCGAGCAGGAGAAGTACGACATACAAGGACAGTACTGGCTCACGCAGACCGAAACAAGCGAAAATCTCGGTGTAGGCACCTACTTCCAGCACACGCGCAACTACCTGAAGGCTCACGTGGAGAGTGCCAAGCTGCTGTTCAAGACGAAGCAGAAGAAGCACAACATTGAGGCTGCATTCACCTACAAGTGGGAGCACATTGAGGAGAACTCTGTAGAATACGAAATGCGCGACTCAAGCAAATACAGCATTCCGCACACTGGCAAGGATCTTTATATGATTTACAGTATGCGTGCAAAGAACACGCTTACAGCCAATCGTGTAGAGGCGTATGCGCAGGACACATACCGCTTCACTGGTTCGGAAGGCAAGACACTCTACACGTTGAACTACGGTCTGCGTCTCGCCTACTGGAGTTTCACGAAGGAGACTATACTCAGCCCGCGTCTGTCGTTGGGCATCATTCCGGCATTCAACGAGAACATAACGATGCGCTTTGCCACGGGTTTGTACTATCAAGCACCTTTCTTTAAGGAGATACGCGACACCACCACAACGAACGGCATTACATATGCCTCGCTAAACCGTAAGGCGAAGAGCCAGCGTTCGATACACTTCATCGCAGGCTTCGACTACCGCTTCAAGATGAACAACCGCCCGTTCAAGTTCACAGCCGAAGCATACTACAAGGCACTTGGCAACCTTGTGCCTTATAGCGTGAACAACGTGAAGGTGGTGTATTATGGCGACAATATGTGCAGCGGACATGCAGCAGGCTTAGACCTCAAACTCTTTGGTGAGTTTGTGCCGGGTACAGATTCGTGGGTGTCGCTATCGCTGATGAACACAAGCATGAAGCTGAACGGCAAGTCAATCCCTCTGCCTACCGACCAGCGCTATGCTGTCAACCTCTTCTTCACCGACTATTTCCCTGGCACAACACGCTGGAAGATGTCGCTCAAGTTGGCACTTGCCGACGGTCTACCATTCTCTGCCCCACACCGCGAGCTCGAATCGAACGTGTTCCGTGCTCCGGCATACAAGCGCGCAGATGTTGGTTTGAACTACCGCATCATCGACAACAGCGACCGCCACAAGAAGCGCAACCCAATTCGCAACCTGTGGGTTGGAGCTGAGTGTCTGAACCTCTTCGGCATCAACAACGTAAACTCCTACTACTGGATTACAGATGTCACCGGACAGCAATACGCCGTACCTAACTATCTGACGGGCAGACAAATTAACGTCAAACTGTCGGTCGACTTTTAAAGCAGAAAGACCACACCCCACAAATAGCAAACTATGAGAACGACCCTATTGGCATTAATACTCACATTGTCGGCATTTGTCGCCACTAACAGCTTTGCGCAATACAACGACATCAAGTCGGAGAATATTGCATCATTGCAGGTCGTGGCTGGCAAAGACTGGCTATCCATGCCTATAGCCACGCTTAACGGCGAACCGATAAATATCAGTTTCGACGACCTCACACACGAGTACCACCGCTATGTGTATCGACTGCAGCACTGCGAGGCAGACTGGAGCGTGTCGGAGGGCATCTTCGACTCCGACTATTGTGAGGGATTTGCCGACGGCTGCACCATCGACGACATAGAAGAGTCGCTCAACACCAACACCCTCTACACCCACTATCGCCTTTCTATCCCCAACGAGAATTGCCGCATCAAAATGAGCGGCAACTATCGTCTGACGGTTTACGACGAGAACGACGGCGACACTATTTTCACGGCTTGCTTCATGATAGTGGAACCACTCGTAAAGGCAAGCATGTCCGTAACCACAAACACAGACATCAGCATCAACAAAGCCCACCAGCAAGTGGGAGCAGAAATAAACTACTCTGCTCTTAACATCACTAATCCAAGCACCGAGTTGTACACCGTCGTCATGCAAAACGGGCGTTGGAGCACTGCCCGCATAAACCCTACGCCACAATACAAAACCGGAAGCGGACTACGTTGGGAGTACAACCGCGACCTCATCTTCGACGGAGGCAACGAGTATCATAAGTTCGAGATACTTGATGTCACCCACCCCACCCTTGGCATTGAGAACACATGGTGGGATGGTACCAACTACCACGCACAAATATGGACTGACCTACCACGTCCAAGCTATGTTTACGACGAAGATGCCAACGGCAGTTTTTACATACGCAACAGCGACAACATCGAGAACGACCGCATCTCGGAATACGTCGTCGTCAACTTCCGCCTACAAGCACCACGACAGAACGGCAGAGTGTTTATCAACGGCGTATGGACAAACGATCGTTTCACGCCGCAATACGAGATGAGCTACAACGAGCAGACAAAGCTTTATGAGGCAAACGTGCTACTGAAGCAAGGTTACTACTCCTATCAGTACCTCACGAAGCACAACGATAACAGCCTGCATCCGGTTTCAACAGAAGGCAACTTTTTCCAAACCGAAAACAGCTATCAAATGCTTATATATTATAAAGGTATAGGACAACGCACATATCGCCTCGTAGGTTATAGTAAAATTAGGAGCTAAGCACAAGTAAAAGTCGGCTAATTATAGAATTATTTTTAAATTCCGCAATTAATATAGCCGTTATATCAACTATATTCGCTATCTTTGCAAAAGGAAACGACGAAAAATGGTGATTAAAAGACTGTGTAAAATAATTTAAAACCTATTTTTCTACAAAGAAACTGTTAAACTTTAAATAATAAAATGAATAATAAGGATTTAATGAACCATGCGGCAGACAACATCCGACTGCTTGCTGTATCGATGGTAGAAAAAGCCAAATCAGGTCACCCTGGCGGTGCTATGGGTGGTGCTGACTTTATCAACGTTCTTTTCTCGGAGTTCCTGGTGTTCGATCCAGATCAGCCGACTTGGGAGGGCCGCGACCGCTTCTATCTCGATCCTGGTCACATGTCGCCAATGCTCTACTCAGCTCTCGCTTTGCAGGGTAAGTACACAATTGACGATTTGAAGACATTCCGTCAATGGGGCACTATATGTCCGGGACATCCTGAGCGTGACATTATTCATGGAATTGAAAACACATCTGGACCACTCGGTCAGGGACACACCTACGCTGTAGGTGCTGCTATTGCAGAGAAGTTCCTTGAGGCTCGTCTTGGCAGCACCATGATGCAGCACAAGATTTACGCTTACATCTCTGACGGCGGTGTTCAGGAAGAAATATCTCAGGGCGCAGGCCGCATCGCCGGTCTCTTCAAGCTCAACAACCTCATCATGTTCTACGATGCCAACGAGATACAGCTCTCTACTGAGTGCGATGTCGTAATGCGCGAGAACACACGCATGAAGTACGAGTCATGGGGTTGGAACGTTCTTGAAATAAATGGTAACGACCCTGACGAGATCCGTGCAGCTCTCATCCTCGCTAACAAGGAAGAGCAGCGTCCTACCCTCATCATCGGTCACACCGTTATGGCTAAGGGCGCACGCAAGGAAGACGGATCAAGCTACGAGCGCAGCGTGAAGACTCACGGCGCACCGCTCGGTGGTGGCGCTTACGAGAACACAGTGAAGAACCTTGGCGGCGACCTCAACGACCCGTTCGTAGTATTCGACGACGTTAAGGAACTCTACGAGAAGCGTAACGCAGAACTCCGCGAGGTTGTAAAGGAAAGACATGCAGCAGAAACAGAGTGGCGCAAGGCTAACCCTGAAAAGGCAGAGCAGATGGATGCTTGGTTCTCAGGCAATGCTCCGAAGGTAGACTGGAGCGAACTTGTTCAGAAGCGCGACGTTGCAACACGTGTTGCTTCAGCCAACTGTCTCGGTGTATTGGCAGAGCAGGTGCCTAACATGGTTTGCTCTTCTGCCGATCTCTGCAACTCGGACAAGACCGACGGCTTCCTCAAGAAGACTCACGAACTTACACCTGACGACTTCACCGGAGCATTCTTCCAGGCAGGTGTCAGCGAGCTTACAATGGCTTGCGTCTGCATCGGTATGTACCTCCACGGCGGTGTTATCCCGGCTTGCGGCACATTCTTCGTATTCTCCGACTACATGAAGCCGGCAATTCGTATGGCAGCTCTCATGCGCGTTCCAATCAAGTTCATATGGTCGCACGACGCATTCCGCGTTGGTGAGGACGGACCTACACACGAGCCGGTTGAGCAGGAAGCACAGATTCGCCTCATGGAGAAGCTGAAGAACCACAAGGGACAGGACTCTGTACGCGTATTCCGCCCTGCAGATGCTGACGAGACAACAGTATGCTGGCAGATGGCTAACGAGAACATGGACACACCGACAGCAATGATTTGCTCACGCCAGAACGTGAACTCCCTGCCTGAAGGCACTGACTACTCTCAGGTTCGCAAGGGTGCATACATCGTTAAGGACGATCCTAACTATGACGTTATCCTTCTCGCTTCTGGTTCGGAGGTGTCTACACTCCTCGCAGGTGCTGAGTTGCTCAACGCTGACGGCATCAAGACACGTATCGTGAGCGTTCCGTCAGAGGGTCTGTTCCGCACACAGAGCAAGGAGTATCAGGAGACTGTACTGCCGAAGGGTGCCAAGATCTTCGGTATGACAGCAGGTCTGCCCGTCACACTTCAGAGCCTTGTAGGCGTAGAGGGCATGGTTTACGGTCTTGAGTCGTTCGGTTTCTCAGCTCCTTACAAGGTGCTCGACGAGAAACTCGGCTACACTGCAGAGAATGTATACAAGCAGGTGAAGGATCTCTTGAAGTAAGAAAAAAAACGGCGGTCTTGTAAGTATCTCTCCTACCTCTCCCGCCGATGGCGGCGACAGAGAACAGAGGATGACAGACTGACCGACTATAAAGGATTGAAGAAAAACAAATAGGAGTCGCGGGAGGACTTCTCTAAAAAAGGAGTCCTCCGCATCTCTAACCCTAAGCCAAGAACATTGAGCTTATAAACGCAAATAATAACCCTTAAAAAACTTACGACTATGGAAGTAAAGACAGTTGGAGTGGCATGTGACCACGCAGGTTTCCCTTTGAAGCAGTTTGTAATCCAGTATCTGGAATCTAAAGGTTATCAGTATAAGGACTTCGGTACATACAGCGACACAAGTTGTGACTATCCTGATTTCGCTCATCCTCTGGCAGAGGCAGTAGAGAGCGGCGAGTGCTATCCTGGCATCGCTATCTGCGGCAGCGGCGAGGGAATGGTGATGACACTGAACAAACATCAGGGCATCCGCGCTGGTCTTGCATGGGACAAGGAAGTGGCTGGGT
>ERZ773202.609-NODE-609-length-31556-cov-49.623377_pt1 | contig 31556 bp, 31 predicted proteins | sample MGYA00580998_ERZ773202 | MGnify/ENA primary metagenome ERZ773202 (study PRJEB29015, sample SAMEA2737803) | human gut metagenome | biome: human gut; feature: human-associated habitat; material: faeces | place: China | collected 2012 ...
ACGATGGACACCCTTGCTTTCGGCTATATCCTTCCCACTACCGGGCGGATTCGGGGCTTTAACCCGTTAGAAACGTGCGCCGCTAGGTGCACATAGTCTAATAGCAGTTGTTGCGGAAATTGCAACAACTGCTCAAAAAGTCTTGATTTTTCATCACTGATGACCCATAGTGAGCATCGGTGTACCCACGGAAACTCGCGATACCCGTGTGCGTAGAAAAATTCATACATGCCCCACCCATTATATAAATACAGTAAAAGTTGTATCAACTCCCTAATAGTAACGCTTTACATATATGTATCTATATTTCCTTGTGGAATATGGAAAATTATTACAAACCACTACACATTTTAAGACAGACACTTAACAAACAAATATGCACTCTCACAATATTAATCTTATATCTATATTTAAATATGTACATAGGGAATATCCCCATGATTCATATTTCCCACATATCCTAATTCAATAATTCTAGAAGAAAAATTTTCAAGTATTTTATATAATTGTTCTACCATCTCTTTAGTATAATAATTTGTTTCTTCGCTTTCAGAATTGAATACACCAATTATTTTTCCACCATATTTAATTGGTAATACTAATTCTGAACGTGTCTGAAAAACTGCACAATAATAATCTTTTTCTTTCTTTACATCATCTATTAAAATATTATTTCCTGTTACATACGATTTTGCCATAAGCCCGTCCATAGCAACCAAGCGATATCTTTGTTTATACAGCACAATATCATCTGCAAACACCATTAATCCTGTTTGATGGCTATCTGTCTTTACTCCTAACGCAATTTGATTATAATCAGTTCTCGTTACATTATGTAATCTCTCAATAGCATTCTTTAACAAAATATCAAATCGGTGGCACATATCAAAGATATTCAAACAGTAATCTGGATATATCCATTCAATTAATTCTTTAAAATCATTCTCATACAACTTCTGAAAATTTTTACCATTTTCATCAGACAAAAACTGTAAAAATTCTCCCATATCCTTTCTATATATTTGTCCAATAATCTTAAGATCTTTTGTTGCTTCACTAGTTGCTTCATAATCTCCTATATTACTCATCATTTGCTGTAACTTATCAAACTTTTCTTTCCAAAACCCAATATATTCAAGTCTTGCCTCAGCACCTCCATAAATATTGGGTCCTATTTTTTCAGGAATATTTTCGCCATAATACTTTCTTTCATTTTCACTCAACACAACAAACAATAATTTATCTTTATAATGATGGTCCTTAATTATTTCCCCTACTTCATACATACACGCTTGTCTCTTTAAGTATGTATCACTTACAACAGTTAGAACATAATCATGTTCTTGAATTGTATCCATAAATTCCTTAAAGCTATCTTTATACTTTAACCCTGTATAACGTGAAACCTTAATCTTATCTTGCAATTTTTCACGAATCTTGTCTTCAATAATATCCACTATAGGTGTGTCACACTCCGTATATGAAATAAACAAAGTCGATAATCTTTTTGCTTCCTCCATTTGTCTTACTTCTACACTATTGTTTTGAAAGCAATAATATACATTATCCACTAATATCTTTTGTTTCGCCCTCTCAACTTTGATAACAAAAATATTTTTTCCTGAAACATTAACATATCCGTATCCAAATTGACAAGTGCCATCTAAATTCTTGTCTACAGAATTCATAATAGATTTCATATCAAATGCAAGCTGAAGACCCTTTGGCTTCAATAGCCCATTATCCTTTTCAACCCCAACTAATATATACCCTCCATTAACATTGGCTAATCCACATATGAATTTTGCCAATTCTCCTGGGCGTAGTTCCAAGGCTCTACATATCAAATTTTCAGTCACACTATTGCATATAATATTTTCAATTTCCTTTTCATTTAGTCTCATGTTATATTCCTCTCAGCGGTATTCTATTAAGTCCGGTTAGTTTAATCATCTTTCCAAATGTGATTTTCTGTGGTTCACTCTTTCCATCCTCTACCCATAGTTCCCAATCCATTGTATAATCCAGCAAATCTTTTTCTGTCTCATAATATATTCGAACTTCTCCACCATCAGACGGGCGTGCCAATAAAAAGATTTCTTTTCCATCTTTCTTTATGATAAATATTGTATTGGCTATTTGACGCATTTCAGTAATGTCATACTCTTCTTTACTATTTAAATGCAAAAGAATATTATTTTTTGACCGCTCTAATATAGTTTGAAGATACTCATATGTACCTGCATCATGCTTTGACTTTCTGATATACTTACTTGCAAAATCCGGGTAGGAGAAGGCTTTTTCCAGTGCATCTTCAGAATCAATTCCCAATTGTAGCAATACCTCTTCTGTTAATTCAATTCTATCATCACTAACTTCGGTACATTGTTCCTGACTTTTGCCAATAAGCTCCTCCAACTTTTCCGGACTGGATATGTTGTACTTTTCCATGAGTTGATTAAATGTCTCTGCCTGCTTGATAGTTCTAGCAATTTCTTCATCGTCATAAAGATAATGCTTGTTTTCACACAAATTTGGCAAAATGCTCCTTGCCTTTTCCTCATTGTCACATATCCACACCAATAATCTTTTAAAATATGTTCTTACTTCCTCCTCTTTAGAAGTTCTGTTTTGATTAACATATTTTATAATAACCTGAGATACATCTATATCATTTTTCCATCGGCTTTCCGGCAATTCCAAATAAATGTTTTTCATAAGCAAGTCTGACTTGATGTCATATCCTGCACAAACAGCTAAATCTTTTAGCGTTTCATCCATTTCATTGTCCAAAAATATGTCATCCTTTATCATGAACCTACCATTCTGATTCGGTAAGATCGGCTTCGTAGATTTATTTATAAGATTATCATAGCCTTGTCCTAAAACAAATTCTACAAATTGTGCCAATAATCTCACTGCTTCATCAAAAGATATTTCCATATATTCTGCAAATTTCTGAATACATTCACACTCACTAATTCGGTCTGCCACACGAGTTATTGTATGTTTCAATGCATCCTGCAATATTCTCTCAGAAATTACCGACACCTTTATCATTTGATTATCCATTTTCAAAATTGCATTTGCAAATTGACATATTTGCCTATGTATTACTAATCTATCATTTTCCCCTGTATACATATATGCCATACGAAACAATACATTGCTTTTAAGTTCCTTCTCTGCATCATCCAACTTATCTTCAATAAGTTTTAAAATCTGCTCATTACCATATTCTTCGAATTGAAACCAATCTCTGTTTCTGAACTCCAAATCAAGCAACCAATCCCTACAATCAATTCCAAGAAACTTTAGAATCTCCTTATATTCATTTAAGATATCTTTATCAAAATATAAATTTGTCGTGCAAGAAAATATACCATTTTGATTTGGAATAATATTAATCCTCTCTGACGCAATATATGTCTGAAAACTTTTATTCTCTTCTATCAGATTAAAAAACTGCGATAACCATGAATGCCAATCAGTTCCTCTCATGTATTCCTGAAGTTTTACAACATTCCCATACTCCTCTATCTGCTTTGTCAATGATTTAAAATTGTACTTATTACAATTATTCCACAGGGAATTATACCAATTGTGCATATCTTCCCTACACGGAATCTTTTCTGGCATTATAACACTAAGCAAATCCCATTCTTTTTCACGTATTTCCTCTTTGGATTCAGAAATTATAAATACCTGTTCATATTCAAAATCATCTTGCAATGCCATCATTGATCCATTACCGGTACAGATAATCGGTGTGTGCAAAATAGTATACTTACAATTATTGACAATATCCTCCAACCATTCATTGTCATACCAATTTTTGCTACCATACGAATTGATTTTTGTTATGTTATAGATTCCGTTCCATCTTTTCTCTGCTACATACTCTAGTAACTTTTTATATAATTCACATGCCCTTTCAATAATATCTCGATTTTGCTGTATTTCATCATCAATCTTTGACCTTGACTGACATGTCAAAAAAATGCCATCTCTGGGTTCTGTCGGATTAAAATCTCTGGCACAGACTAACACTGGAAATGGGAAATCTTCTGTTCCGATTAAAGGGAAATCGCAAAACAACCTTGATTGCTGCTTTGCATAAGGCATGATATACCATCCACTTTCTCCGCCTTCTAAAGCAATAGATATTGTTGTATTCTCTTCTGTTAAATTTAAAATATATATCTTCTTAGTTTCTGTACTTGATACATATATGATTTCATGAACTAATGAATTAGCTAAACCACAATTGTATTGCCTGCTATATTTATAATTTTCTCCTGTAGCTTCAAGTGTAATCTCCTCTATATCACTAAGCATTGACAAGACAAATGGTGCTGACACTCTCAAATTCTCAATCCCTTGCTGAGCCACCTCAATCCCATCCTCATCAAGTTCGTACTCAAATATGGTATTATATGCATATTTATCATAGTCACTTACCAGCATTGACTGACATTCCTGCAATTGACTCACAGCTTTTTCCAATGCCGCAATAATTTCTTTTTTATCATGACCAGTTCTATCCAATGAAATCCGAAAGCGAGAGTAATTCTCAGGTTCTGTCTCTAAAATACCTGATATATTAACTATCTCTGATAATAAATGTGTTGTCAGAAATCCTGTTCCAAACTTCCCACTGGTTCTTTCCGTTTCATCATCTCTATCCTTTGATGAAGATTGATTGATAAGTGACATGACATTTGCAAGAGAAAATGCTCTTCCATTATGTCTGAAAATAACCCTTTTATTACTTTCATCTAAATCAATACGAATTTTTACCTTGCCGCTATCATTGCAAACATCCTTTGCATTTTGACACAATTCCCAAATCCATCTCTTAACGCTATCCTCATTATTGTTATAACGTTGTCTCTGAAGTAATTGCAATATACGATTAGCAGCTCCTGTTCTCAATGAATTATTATCTTCTTCTTGTATATTTCTTAGAAATTGTTCTTTATCCATATCTTCTCCCACAAAAAGACCTCATGCCTTTTTTAATCGACATGAGGTTTCAATACATTATAAATCCGTTCTATTATCACATCGATTTCAAACTGTTATTATATTTGTATCAATTATTCAACATATACACCCAATTATTGATACTTTTCCACACCTTCAATACTTATTTTCTCATCATAATCAAAAACAATTCCCACGCTATATCTTGCTCTTGTAATTGCAACGTAAAATTGAGACTTTGTTTTCGGTTGCAATGTCTTTGAATGGTCCTTCATCCAGCTTCTCATTGTTCCAGTTGGATAAATCAAGACTCTATCATATGTTAATCCTTTAGACTCACCCATATTTATTACTGCATATCTATCATTCACTTTTACTGTTCTCTTCTCCCTAAGTTGCATTGGCTTAAATTCTTCTAAATATGCATCAACATCATCTGGTCTTACTAAAAAAACTCCGTCATGCCCTGTAACCGCAAATTGCTTTGTTCCAGTTTCACCATATTCTTCATACAACTGCGATGAATATGAACAAATACTTTGGTTATTTCTGTAAGAATCATTCAAAGTCTCTTTATCAATAATGCAACCTGGTTTTTTGCACTCAGTTTTAATAAATTCTTCTATCTTACCATTTGCATATTTCTTATACTTTGCTTCGTTATGCGTATGATATGTTACCTGTCTGGGGTCTCCTACCATTGTCACATCACACTCCGCTTGCAACAGACTTTTTATGATGTCTAAATCATATCCCGCTAAATCTTGAATTTCATCTACATATATCTTAGGATAAATCCTGCTAATTCTTTGCGAAACTCTGCCTTTAGTTTCCTTTTCACAACGGCATACAAATTTTGCAATCTTATCTGAATACATTTTCATCCCATCCGTGAAATAGAATTTTCTATAGTCATCTTCTGCAAAATATACCGGACCATATTTCCCATCATATTTTTTCCCAGACTTTTCATTGACTAATATCATGCCGTTAATCTTATCATCTAAGACCACTCCCTGAAATGGTCGAACCCCGTGCTGCAAAAGAAAAGAGTACCATGTTTGTATGGTAACATTATGCGGAACAAAACCATTGAGTTCTACAATTTTTTTTCGGATTTCCAATTCATTAGCAATAGTGTATGTTGTTATTAATACACTGTCCGATTGTTGCATCGCTTGTCTGACCAAATATGTAGTTTTACCAGATCCTGCAGCCGCAATTATCAATCTATTTACCATCTGATAGCCTCCAAAATATATTCCGGTATTTCTATCTGTTCAGAAGATTCGAATATTCTCAATGCGCATTCTGTTTTGTTATGCTTCATAAATTTCCTCAAATCATCCTCATTTGTATAATCAGTACCGAAAATTTGATTTAACTTATCTAAGCCATTAACTTTCAGCAGTTTCGGTTCCAAAGTATTGTAATTATAATCACTCTTGCCAATCTTAAGTGTCCCTGTATCCACAACGTCATCAACACATATCTTTATATATTCTTTCCGCTTTGCACCTATATAATTTGCATACTTTTTGTTAATAGCTGCCATATCACCATCGTTATCTGTAACAACTGCAATTTTTGTTTGAATACAATCTGCAATCTCAAGGAAACGCAAAAATGATACACCCACGGAAATCACTTCTATTCCATCCTCTATCGGCAAACGCCCATCATTAAGTTGCATATATGCTTTCTGAATCACCAGTTCATCCGAATCTCCTTCACACAAGATGGTTTTCTTACATAAAATCATTCGTAACGTATCATAACCAGCCACCTTCTTAAAGAAATTATATGTATCTTCCGGCAACTCAGAAAATCTTGTAATTCTCAGGTTATCAAGCAGCATCACTTTTCCTAACCCTAACTTATTTGCGACGAAACTACTATGCGTTGAAATAAGTATTTGTTTTTCTGCATATTGTTCCGAAATACATTTAATCAACTGATTCAATCTTGTATGTGACAAATGATTTTCTGGTTCTTCTAACAAAATAATACTTGCATTTTGCGAAGTACGTTTTGCTAATGCCAGTTCTGTCTTAACAACACATTGCTCTCCTTTTCCTACATAATGAAATGGTATCTCATCCAATTGTGTAACAAGACTATTTTCCCAAGCATTCTTTGTAACCAATTCTACAGATAACGCAATCTTTTTGTCTGTCAAACTAGCATCTTGATTTATTTTATTATTAATAGCCTCTATTGATGGATCATTAATAAAAGTATCCCTCATTTTTCTATGTGCTTGTGCAATAGATGTTATATCTTCCGGTTCCAATGAGCCTTTTATAATTCTCGACAAATACAAATCATTTCCACTTTGATATCTATATTCAGATGAATCAATCAAACATGATTTATAAGGTATGCTACGTGTTGTAATTATATCTCTGGCAAAGGTTGTCCAAGTGATATCATAATATTCAATCGGCAAGCTTTTAACATCTCCCTGTTGGACTAATGCTTCATATTCATCTGCATATTTGTCATTAAATGCAATTTTGAAACAAAATCCTTCTGCACTGTTATCTTTATCTAAATTCGCATCACCATTCATCAAAGGATTTTCAGCTCCACCAAAGAAAATTTCTATTGTTATGTATGGAAGTTCAATAGGGGCTGTATTTAACGATGTAATATACTCATCAACTGCCTCTTTATTAAAAATATACTGTGAAATCTCATTCCATATACTCTTTCCACTAATAATTCCGGTCAGTGCCAAATTTATAGCTTCGAGTATTGTTGATTTCCCTGCTTCATTATCTCCAACAACAATATTCAATCCTTCTTCAAGAGTAATTTCAAAATCTCTGTAACATTTAAAATTATGAATTTTGACTTTTCTAATAAACATTCTGTTACCTCCCAATATTTCACATATACAGTTTTGCAAGGAGCTTCTTTTTATCATAAGAATATATGGTGTTTTCACTCTTCGTTTACAATCACTCATAAATCCATGATTTCATTTCTATGCTTTCCTCTAAAATACTATTTCTACCTTCTTTTCCATACCCATCAGCTTCATATATTACCATGTGTATATATTGCTTGTGTTCTTTCCTTTGATACTTTGTAAAATAGATGCCAATGTTATAGAATCCGCTTCCCTTTTTCACTATTTCCTTATCTGGAATTTCAAAATACTTACTATTACAATTGATTCTGTCTTTGACAATTTCACTCATAGGAGAGTCAAATAGAAAAGTGCGATAGATTGATATTGCTTCCTGATATCTAATCATAGCATAGGGTATATTGTATTTATTAACAGCTTTATAACTATACGCTCGAGAATCCATAAACACCTCATACATATGGTCCATTTCTTTATTCGTTAGATTTACTCCCACTATACCTCTAATATTCTGCTTTATTTTTCTCCAATTCTTTTCGATAATTTCCTTTATTTCTTCGGACTCTTCCGTTTTTGTTCTTATTTCCGTATTTCCCAATGGCGATGGCTTATATAATGAGCAGTTTTTCATCTCTGCTTCATTCCAATATGGAAAACCTTCTACAGCTCGTCCTGTATGCTTCCCATAAAGGGTTACTTTACGGGTTACATTCTGCATCATTTCTTCTCCATACATATTTACAATCTGTATAGGATTTCCGCATTCTGGGCAAATCGCATACAAAGAAAGTCTTTTATCCTTTTTTGTTCTGTAGTAAGGATACTCATGGCATGTCTGTTTTTCAAATTCATCTACCGAAAGTTTCAGTGCTTTTCCTTTTTCTATTGCAAAAACATCCATATCATCATACCTCCACATATTCAATCTGTCATTCTTCTCTACTCTTTACCAATTCATAAAACTATTAAGTATTGCCATCCCGCCATAGAACAAATCGAACATAAAAATCTGAGATTTCAGAGTTCTACTTGCGTTATAGTATATCAATAAGTAACATATTATCTATTGCTTTGATAAACATTCAACATCTTTACCCTTTCTAAGTCATTTTACGGATTTACATTTCCTACACATATACTGTCTTACCCTTTATCTCCCCCACCAGCTCATGCACCGTCGTACAAGGACACATTTCTGATGGCTTTGTCTTACCTTCTCTTTTACACTGTTCCAGTTTCTGCTGTGCTATCTGGATTGCCTTTTCCTCGTCACCAGCTTTGCAGAGTTTTCCATACATCTGCTCATCTGCCTTGGAATACTTTTGCCCGGTCTTGGTTTCATACACTCGTCCAAAATCTGCGCAACAAGTCCAAGATTCTTGGATTGCCGGCATGGAACCAAAATAGGCATACATCCATATTTCAAAACATGGATTAGACCAGCCCGCTTGTACTCCTTTATCCTCTGCCTCTTTTATAATCTCATCAAACCCTTGTACTTGGTCTCTGTCAAACACAATCCAAGGAATACGATATTGTGCATCATAAGCAGTGAGTTCCAAACATTTATCAATCATGGTACGAGTCTTTGTTTCTACCACCTTTATTACAAGCTTATTTCTCACATCTTCCGGCAATGCCTGATGAAGACCGGTAAAGAAGCAGCATTCCGTAGCCTCTGTATCCGTAACAATCAAATAGTAGCCCAATTCCGGCACCTTGAATTGTTTTCTCTGGTCTCTCTTTTTTCTATTACCTGTTCTGTCCTTTTTCGCCATACTCAATCCTCCTTAAAAATATCAATACTCCTTAAGGTAGGAATCGCACCGTACTTTCCAATTAGGTAATTCTTCTCATAGCTTTCATCCTTACGGATACGAGAACCATCCTCATCCACGAAGTCAGCCAATGAGTAAAGTGTGGATACGCCTCTTTCATCCTTTTCCACAAACCAGATTTCGTCACGACGCAACAACTGGTTAGACAACTGCCATGTATCGTGGGTTGTAAATACAAGTTGTGCATGGTTAGTGTTTATCTCCGGATTCAAGAATGTAAGCAGGAAATTCCTTACAAGTAACGGATGCAAACGTGCATTTAATTCATCGATGAAGAATACGCTCCCCTTCTCCAACACTCCTTGCAATTCCGGATATAACGCAAACATCTTCAAGGTTCCAGCGGACTCCAATCCTAGAGGAATTTCCGCCATTTCATCAGAATCAATCATCTTGTGTAGTGCGTTAATCTTGTATCTTTCTTCCTTACTTTCAGCCTCCTGAGGAACCTTTTCAATTCTAAAATCCTTGATATGTTCATCAAAGGATGCGAAATATTCCACAACTTTCTGCTGCACATCCTTATCTTCCACAAATCCTTTAGGCAATCTGCGTGACATAAAGAAATTAGTAAAAGGGTCCCCAAAATCAGCAAACTCATTAGCAAGGAACCAATCCCTGATTGCCTTACACTTACCAATCTTAAGCTTTGCTCCCAAAGATATAATAAGCACCTGCTTTTCCAATGCCACCTGAATATTATCCCTGCTACTCTTAGGAAAACCGGACAAATCAAGCTCCTCGTCTGTAGTTCCACGATAAAATACAGTGCTGTACTTTCTTGCAGTCTTTGCCTTGGAATTAAGCCACTCTTCCGTTACACCTTCCTTGTTGATACAGAAACCATAGTTATAAGTTCTTTCAGACTTATCACCATGCAATGTGAAATACACTTCAAAGCTGGATTCTGCTTCAGCAGATGTGGAATCAAACAAAAACGGAGTCGGTCTGAACTCCTCAAACTTTTCCTCTTCATCCCCATACTTAAAAGAATCTGCAACATAATCAGACATATATTCAAAAGCATTATATATATTAGACTTTCCGCTTGCATTTGCACCATAAATGGCAGCAACCGGCAAAATCTTCTCGCTACCAACAGTCACCACTCTGTCTGAAAACTCAGTCACCTTTGCCGCAGACAAATCCAAAGTAGCCTCTTCTCTGAATGATTTGAAATTTTTGAAATTAAATTGAATTAACATGATTGCTACCTCACCTTCTTTTCTACTTTCTATTATATACAGTTTTTCTCAAAAATCAACGTTTATATGTGAATTTATCTCACTTATATGTATCTTATTTTTTAAATTTAAAAATCACCCAATTTACATCATCGTAAACTGAGTGACTTTTTACATTTGACCACATTTTATGCTTTTTTCTTTTTTGGTTTTCTCTCTGGTAATTCCGGATACATTTCTTCCACCATATTTTGCAAGCTAGTTCTATCCTCCAAAATAGTTACCGGTAACATAGGTTTTGCACCTTCATACGGTGGTTCCGGTTCACTGTCCGGCATAAACTTCTTACTGGTCTCTGTAATCTTTACAAGAAAACCATTACCATAAATCCCACCAAATATCCGTTCTTTATAGTAAAAAATATATCCACCCATCATAGGAATGTTTCGTACATTTCCTAAATCAGATAGTTGATCCATTATGTAATCTGCAATCTCTTTATTCTTTGACATAACTACCTCTATTCCTTTTTCAATGTTTGTACCCTCATTGCTATATTTTCTTTAAATTCTTCATCAGAAAACTTTTGGTCTCTGGTATCAAACCATAACTTACAAGATATTTCCCCACATTCTCCACAATTCTGCATACACTTATTATTTCTGACACAGTCATAAATCGGACAAGCTTTTCCTTCCGGTGCATGAAAAACTTTTCCCTTACAGGAATTACAGCCATTGCACATCTTGCCAAAACAATAACACGCACTACAATCCGTGCCACAGACACTTATCAATTCCTTTTGATACTGGTCGTACCAACCTCTGACCACCTCAATCGGATGTTGCACTAATTTAGCTGTTTCCTCTATGGTTTTACCTGATTCAAACTGCTTACAGGCAACAGAATACATACTCTCCGAAACCTCTATCAAATGTCCATCCGGGTCAAATATATGAATTTCTCTTTGAAGCCAGGAAAAAGTTTTCGGCTCATGAAGTCTTTCCACTTGTGGATAAGAATCCAGCAATTGTATAAAAGCATCAAAATCTTCTGTCTCAAAATACAACTCCATGGTATTGGAACGAAATTTCATTGTACTGGCATCAAATCCAGCTATATGCTCCAATCCCTGCTGCAATGCTAATCCACAAGTCAAAGTTTTATTTTTCCCAAAATCTACAAGTACATCTTGCTGAAATAAATCCTTATAAAACTGCAAAGATTTTTCCATATCTCGTACTGCTATTACGGTGGTACAGTATTTCATAGTTTTTCATCCTCTCCTGCCTGTCAGAATTTGAAACTATTATACTAAATTCAAACGAAAACATCTTGTATATTTCCGACATCCTTAAAAGCCATTATTCTTGCATTATGTATATCCATAGAATGGTATCTCTTGAATTCCCGTAATAAGTGTGATTGGTCTGTATATCCAAATTTGTAAACCGCACTTAACACATCAAAATCCGGCTCACACAAAATATCTCTCCATAGGAATTGATATCTTATCAGATTGCTTAACTTTTTAGGCGTAATGCCAACATACTCATGAAACAATCGCTCCAACTGTCTGGTACTCACAAAGGATTTCTTTGCCAATTTTGCTATATCCAAAGAACCTTTATTTATCAAAATGTTCTGTATTGTATCGTTAACAACCGTATTTTCTCTCACATCAGATAATCTTTTAAGCAATGCTTGTTCGGTAAATGAAATCTTTTCCTGTAAGGTTTTTAGTTCCAACAGTTTGGGGCGAATAATCTTGTCCAACCATTCAAACCTTGAATCCACATCAAAGTATCCATTCATGGTGGATTGCAATGAATCATCGCAAAATGCATATGCACTCCACGCATAAAGTCGAATAGCATAGGTTGATACCATATGACCTATGGTTCCGTTGCCATGTGCATGGAAACTGCAATCATTTACCCCACAGAGTCCTCCGGTTACGGTATTATCGGTATAATCTATATGATAAATAATATCCACACAAGTATCCGGAATTACTAATTCCGGTGCATCACTATTTTCGATTTATATAAGTGGTTTTTCTGTTCCCCAATAACATCGGATGTAGGATTGCAATTCTTTAGAAGGGGAAATTTCTGTATAAAAGCTATTTCTTTTGAATGGAGTTGCCGTCAAAGGGCGATAAATTATTGAATTGTTCATATCCCACAACTCCTTTCGCATAAATTACTCTTTTCTTCTAATCGGATGTCTAATTACTGTTTTCCACTTCTCCGGTGCAATCTTCCTTGCGTCAGACATATATATTTCATGATGTAAACGCTTTTCATTTATATCATTTACATATCCATTTTCTTCTAAGAACGCATCCATAATCTTCACAGACTCCGGCTCATTATCAAATGGTCCTATATGCATCATCTGAACACATAATCCTTCGTCTATCGTCAAAAATTCTGCTTTGCTGCAGTCTAACTTTTTCTTTTTGGTCGCAGTATCTACCGCCCAATCAAAATCATTCTCTGTAACAAAGTCAGGTAATCGAATCACAGAAATCCAGTTAAAAGAATCCTTGTTCCCATAGTCTGCGCCTCTTACATTGTCTTGCCACCAGAAACCTTCCAAGGGTGGAACTACATATTCAAAAAATCCTTTTATCTTGTAATCTGATTTGTAACTCATCTTCAAAGTATATGCAACCGCATACAATACACTTATTGCCTGTTGGTACTCGCCATCCGGAGTATTCGGATTACCTTTCCCTCTGACAGCAATATAATTAGCCGTCGGAACATTGACTATTTCAGGTTTATTCTTAGGCATATAAAATTCTTTGTATTCTTTCTTGAAATCAAAAGTTATTCCTTACACCTCCCGAACATAATATGAATTGTACTTCGTTCCATCATGTCCTATTAAAGCTTCTTCCGACAAACAAAATCCCATATGTTCTAAAGCCTGTATACGCTCTTGGGCAATTGAAACTGCCTTAGTGGCAATCATTTCACAAGCAAACATATCTCTCGTTTCAGGAATAATAATCCCAAGAATATCCTCTATAATATCTTGTTTTTCATAATCACTTCTTAAATCCAGTCTAAGCAATCCGCAATAATTAAAATAATCCTTTGCCTTTCGATTAAACAGCTCTATCGTACCAATTGCGCAGTTGGCACTTTTATCAATAATTGTCCAGCGTACATAATATCTGCTTTGGTATTCTCTTTTCCAAAACGCAATGGTATCCTTCATTTCTTCAATTGAAGTATAGTAAAAACCATTCACACAATTATCACTGTTAAAAAGCGGTACTGCATCCTTATCGGAATATACCTTAAGCAAATCCTCTGCGTCACCATCCTCAATTTCTCTCAGCAAAAACATTTCACTTTCCATAACAGGAATTTGTTCATATACATCAATACCCATCTTCTCATAAACCTCCATATCGTAATTTGTTAAATATTAAATAACTTCATATATATTATCTCACACAAATTACGACATCTATATGTCATAGTTTATCGTATAAAAAAGAATATCTTTTGCACTATTAATAATCCGTTCTTTTATGTGCTCCGGTTCTATAATCTCGACTTCTTTTCCCTGTGACAAAACAACACCAATCCACCATTGTTCCTTCTCTACAATATGAATCTCCATAATAGAACTACCATCATTACAGTTTTTTATTAGCTGTCCGTTTAAATATTCCTTTATTCTGTGTATCGCATTACCCCGGCATCGCATCCGAACTCTTATGGATATGTCCTTTCCCTGATAGGAATTGTCACAATCATTTATAATATCCTGTGCCGACTTGTGCTCCTTGGAAAATTCATCTTCCGTTATACAAACATCTTCCATCCGAACCAGCTTATAGGTTCTATAATCCTGTTTCGCCGTATTATAAGCCAACATATACCAAGCATACCATTTGTAAATAACCGCTATCGGTTCTACACAATGTTGTCTTGTTTCTCCACCATTATTTGTATATGTAAATCTAACCACTTGCTTATTCTTAACTGCAGACTGTAAAGTTTGAAGCAATTTCTCATCGCCTTCTCTTAATACAGAAAAATCCAAAATCATACCTATATTACTGTTCTTGGATATGGCTGTTATTTTCTCGTAAATATCATCAGCCACCGGATTATTAGTAACCGTTTTTAATCCATTTATAGCAGTTGCAATATAGGCATATTCATCTTTCGATGCAAGTTGGTTATTCATTTTGAAATCACTTAAAATTTCATATCCTCCATTTGTACCGGTAAAAGCACAAATAGGAATGCCTGCCTGACACAAGGCATCTATATCCCTCTGAATCGTCCTCACAGATACTTCAAAATGCCTTGCGAGCTCTGAGGCAGAAGATTTTCCGTGATTAAGCAAATATAAAGTTAATGCGTATAATCTGTCTGTTTTCATTATCGCTTTTTCCTATCATATATTTTTCAAAAAATAAGCTACAATACCAATAAATTTCTTATATAGTCCTATGTATCCGGCTTTATGTTTTCTGAAATAATTAATAACTGAAATGACAAAATAAGATATCACTTGAATAGGTAAACTTATAACATAAAACAAAATCAATATAAGGCCCCCAGATACAAGCAATTTCAGAAAGAGCATTAATGTATTTGTCTCGTCGTTATAATTCATTAAACTCGTGTATGTATTTTCTATTATTGCAAAATCCAGAGGAAGTTCTTGCACTTTCATCCCAGTAATAGTAAAACAGAATCCCAACACGGTGATAATGAAACCTAATGGTAAAAAAGATAATTTAAGAAATTCAATATTGTTGTCCAATATTTTTTCATAATATTGTTCATTTCTTCCACATTTTCTAGCCATTCCGACAAAGTAAAACAATAGATATAAAGCCGATGCTACAATAATACCCATACCATTCTCATTCGGCAATACTAATGCCAACAACGAAATTGCCGTATACGAAAAACAATATGTAAATAATGGTGTTTCATATCGCAAATATAATTCTTTTGGTTGTATTTTTCTCCACAGTTTTACAACTATCGGAATATTCTTGATTTTCGGATATTTCCCACTTATAAAGTGCCCCAGACTTATAAATGAATTGCCAAATATACTATCGTAAACATATCCCGCTATGTATACTACTGAAATTAACATAACGAATAATAAACCAATTAAAAATATCATTATCACTGTTAATGACAACAATTTAATTAATAATTCAAGTAATACATCCATACCTTTTCCTCTGTATCAAAATCATGTTTAATCACTCTTTTTATCAATGAGCTTCTTCTATATCACAAATCTATTTAATCTCCAATAGTTCCTTGGAGTCCGTTTTCCGTCCCGCCAATTCTTCCATTAACAAATTGTCGTTCTGTTATTCTCTCTATTTCAAACGCCACAACACCATACTGCATCTGTTGTTCTTTCGAATAATATTCCTCCATATCTGCTGGATTAGCAGTTGTAAGATTTTCCTCTGTATAACCACATTTTAGCAATGGTAACGCTTGATATAATTCAGTAAAATTCTTAAATATATGTATGCTTTTAACACTTACTACAAGCGGTTCGTCAGTCTTAGTATTGACAAATACTATCTTATCACCTATTTTAATACATTGACGTTTTTCATCATATAATCTAAGTTCATATGTCTTTTCTCCACATAAAATCATACGAAAAGGATTGGGACGTAATTTCATCGTGTGTTTCATATTTGTCTCCTTAATCTAGAACACTCATCAGTTGCTGATACTTTCTCTAAATATACTTTAGCAAATCTGTGTATATCTTTTCAATAATACATTCCGCATCCATTTCACAAGAAATAATTTCTTCCTCAAGAACAGATGAAAAATCTTTTTCCCGCCACCATTGGCGCATATGCTCTTCGCCAAATTCTTGGCTTTTACTCCTTGTTTGATGACGTCTTACGGTTTCCTCAAATGGTATATCAAAATAGTATGAATAAACATTTGCCCCATATAATTCATTAGCCACATTAAATAATGGATTATACCACTCGTCATACATAATTCCTTCTAAAATAACAATGTCACTATGTTCATTTCCATATTTCAAAAGTTCTATCATTAGTGGCAATGCTTTCGTATCTATGCCATCTTTAACCCAAAGCATATTTCTTCTAATTTCATCCTGTGAAATAAGCATTGTATTAAATCCTATCTTTCTTTGTAACGCTCTTGCTACTGTCGTTTTCCCACTACCTGAATTACCTCTAAGTATAACTAATTTTTTCATAGATTCTCCTTATCGTGTCCCATTATTCTCCTAAAGGAATTTTACCGTTCACAATGTCAGCTATGACTTCCACCAAAAATTCATGTTCTCTCTCCAACACCCTCGCTGCTAACGTTTCCAGTGTGTCTCTTTCCAACACGGGTACTGTTGTTTGAGCTACGATTTCGCCGCTATCATATTCTGCATTTACTCTATGAATTGTTACTCCTGTTTCACTTTCTTTTGCCTCAATAACAGCCGTATGCACATTCATTCCAAACATACCTTTACCGCCAAATTTAGGTAGTAATGCCGGATGAATATTAAAAATTCTATTGTTATATCTTTCAAGAACTGATATATGTAACATCCTCATATATCCTGCCAAAAAAATCATATCAACATTATATTTTGACAATACATCTAAAATCTCTGTTGCCAAACTCTCTTCACTTCCTGATTTCTTGGCACTAAGGTGATAGTTTGGGATACCTTCGTCAGCAACTCTTTGTAAAGCCATTGAACTTCCATTGTTACTAATAACAACTGCCACCTTTGCATTAATTTGATTATTCTTACACCCATCCATAATCGCTTGTAAATCACTTCCACCATGAGATGCAAATACTGTTATATTCATAATTGTTTTCTCTATTCTTTGGTTCGATAAAGCTAATGCAGCAACCGTATATATCATAGCATATTATCCACCTTATTTCCTCTGTTTTTTCTCTTACTATTACAGTTATTTTTGCTATAAAAGAGCAGAGGATTACCAAACTTAGTAATCCTCCAAAAACTAACGTGTTCTTCCTCTTTCAATCGACGGAACATTCCCATAATACTGTCCATCCCTCGTCGCTTCAATCTCCGTCCTAACACATTCTTCCTGCCATACCTTGCAAGCCTCCTCATACTTCCGCTTCTCCTCACGCACCGCAAAAAGCTCTGTAAAGAATTCCGCAGCATTTGCATATCCGGCATCCCGAAGCACCTTTGAAAGTTCTGTTTTCATCTTCTCCACCTTTTTATCCAAAAGCGAAATTCTCTCCTGGAATTCCTTCCTCTGCTTCTTTTTAAATACTCCGGAACATTCAGACAGTTCAATTTCCAAATTACCTCGCTCCTGTTCAACCGCAAAGATTTCCTCATTCCTACGCTTCAATTCTGCATCCAGTTCCATAATTACCGGATACTTAGATAACAATAACGGTTCCTCCGGCTTCTTAGGAAATTGTATCTCATCCTGTACCACAACCGCCTGCTCAAGCTCCTCCTTCAACGCTGGAACCTCTTTCTCTACAACTTTTTCATGAACCACATCCACAATCTTTTCAACCACTTTAGCTACTGCAAGTAATACTTTGGATATAAGCCGTTCCAATTCTTTTATTGCAAGTCTGATAATCCCAACCAGAAAAGAGGGATTATTTCCATATAATTCAATAGAACGCTTAACCGCCTCCGATATCTTTTCTCGTTTCACACCTAAAATATCCTCCTCGGCAACTCCCGATATCAATGCTCTGTCTACTGCCTGATTCCATCTGACACGCTCCATATTATCAGCTTCTATCTCTGTCGCCTTGGGATTGTTTTTACCAATCTTCTTGGTAGCAAGATACATCCCATTCCTGTCAAACACCTGAAGTTTATCCTCTTCCTTTATGGCACAGACATTAATCAGCTCCGTAAATATACGCTTTACCTCATCTAAGAATCCATCAGCCTTAAATAGCTCGTTTTTCTTGGTAAAAAGATTTTGCTCATACACTTCCCCCTTCCTGATAACCTTGCACCTCTTACGGATGTTCCCGGCTTCATCCAAGATTTCCTTCTTGGTACGCCTATGCTTGCCTTTCTCGTCATAAAACATATTTCTGGTAGCAATCTTTTCGATTGGTTTATCCAAAAGCTGGCGCTCTGCAAATATCAGATGAATGTGGTAATTGGTCTTTCGCTTGTTATGATGCAGTGCAGAGATACATTCCACCTTATAATTCCGCTTAAAATGGTCTGTAAATCGCCTAAGCAAATATTCCGGCTCATAATATACAAAGGACTCCGGCAACGCTATAATCAGTTCCCTTGCCTCAATACACTTTCCCTCCGTCCCACTCTGTCGAAAACTTTCCTGGTTACATTTCGCCAGTTCTCTCCAAAAACTCCGCTCCGGAACCGTAGAATAAGTAGCATACAAATTCTCCTGCTTTGCCTTACTTGAAATATAAATAATTCTGCCTGACACATTGGTCAGCTTATTCATCTGCACAAATGAATTCCTTGGCATCCTAATCATCTCCCTTCTAATGCTTAATGTGAGTGGATGCATAGGCATCCGTTTACGAACCCATTGCCGTATCCGGCGTAATAGCTCGATGCAATCGCGAAATACACAGAGTACAAAACGAAGTTTTGTGCGATGGGTGTATTTCGCTCTCAAACGCCGAGGGCTGGATAAAAAATCTATCTTTAGCAAATACAGAAAAAGCCATATACCTTCGAAAAGATACATGGCTTCATCAAAGCTAATAGCTGTATTTAATTGGCTACATAATTTGCCGTTTCCGGCACCACTTATTCCTACTGTAATTATGGCTCCATATTCTTTCACAACTGATGCTACATCGCTTTTATTTACAAAAGCTTTGTAGCCATCTGCTATCATTCACCACAAAAACTGAAATCAAGGAACTCGTTAATATCAGGTTCTATCTGATACTTTTTCTCATCCTCCTCAGTGTAATCTCTTTTTCCACATCCATCTCCACCAACCATAGTCTCTTGCCCTTGCTTCGACTCTTGTACGGCTGCTGATACCTGCTCTGACATCTGCATTCCTGCTACCATCTGTGGCATTGACACCTGTTGTTGTACAGGCACCATCCCCTGTAATCCCAACACGGATAAAAGAGACTGCTGTTGCATCATATACATGCCCGCCAACCCCGGCAGATTATCAAGTACCTTTTGCTCTACTGCCTCAATAATTCCTTTTACAAATGCATCCTCCTTCTCCCTCGATTCCAGATAGGGATCCTCTTTGAGAGCAAGATGCCTTGCATAGTAGTCATTGATAGCAGCTATAACAAATTCATTCTGAGAGCGGAAGTCCTCCTTCACTTCTTCTGAGTGAAGAATTTGCCATGCTTTTCTTTCCGCTTCTTTTTCCTCATTGAAACGGAAATTGTGATTCTTTACAGCCATCTAACCACCTACTTTCGATTCTTCTGACGAAGCATCATATAACAGAAGTATTCATAGCCCTTGGCATTTGCACAGATATCATGGTTAAAGGTTGTCCTGTCCTGATTGTACTTCCCAAACATTTCCACCATTCTGGCACCGCCACCCATAACATACAGCTTCATCAAATCCTCGTTATACTCGTAATCCCGAAGCTTCTGAAACAATTCCTGTACATACTGTTCAGCAACCTGCTTCATTGCTGATAAATATGCCTCACTTACATCCGCATCGCCATATCTTAAGAAAGCATTGATAATTTCATCTGGTAATTTTGTTCCAGTCCTATCCATTATTCGATTCTGAATACGAATAAAGCATTGATTCACACCCAGTTTTTCTGTCCATGACTTACTTTCAATCGGTCTGCCGTTATTCAGATACATAACATTCATAGTACCGTTGCCAACATCCACCAGCAGGTTCATTCCCTTGAAATCCTTCAAATTCTCTGCAACAGCCGCATAGCCCTGTGGCATGACTGTGCAATCCACAATTTCGATAAGATAGTTTACCTTTCCGTATTTCAGGGAAACATATCTTTCTCTGGTCAGATACTGCTTAAAGCTGTCTCTCTGTGTCTGTACCCACTTCAAAGGAAGTCCCACCGCCAGATGAATTCTAGTCTCTGTAAGTCCTCTTGCCTCAAGCTCCTTTGCAATCGCTGCAAGAGTCAGAGTATAAGTATCATCATCCTCCTGCTTGTCTGCAACAAAGCCCTTGTGACCTTCACCAATAATATAATAAGAACCATCATATTCGATATACTCCTTACTCAGCACCGGTTCACTGTCACACTTTATAATTCCCGTAGAAAATACTCTGTGGGCGGTTTTCACATTGCCATAACCATTATCCACGCCCAAAATAATAGTTCCGTTCATATTGTATTCTCTAATCTCTCTCATACTAAAATCCTCCAAATTCTAATGATACTGGCGAACAATGTCGCTTAACACGATCTCTTCCGCCATTTGTTTTGCCTGTTCCCGAAGCTTCCACATTTCCATTGTGGAAGCTGAATGCTGTGGCTTATGCTTTGCCAGATACTGACTCACGATTCCTTCCAGCATTTCATAAGCCTCTTCATTTAGCTCAAAAGCTCTGGCACTCAAGGTTCCCATACGAATATGGTGCCTGTACCTTTCTGCATGATTGGATTTCATATAATCTATCCATAACAGACCATATTTTCCAATCCACACATCTGCTTCCTCCGAAACCACAATATTCGGATAAAACACTCCATCCGCCTCTGTATAAGTGCCACCCATTGCTTCATAAGTTGATAATTCTCTGCTCATCGCTACTACCTCCATTCCTTTATCTTGCTCTGCCACGACTGCTGCCAAGGCTTTCCTGCTTGCTGTATTCCTGCTTCTCATACCACTCCTTCAGAAGCTGTTCGATTAAATCCGTCTTCTGCTTTGGTGTATAATCCTCTGGGAAATATTTTGCCAATGCATCTGCACGAAGCTTTATCTGCTCCCGCTGATTGGGCTTTTCTTCCTCCAAAACCATACAAATCGCATCCATATCCAAGGTTCCGTGCTGGCTCATTACCTTCAAGCGACACGCCTGTGATAAGGATGGTGTACACTGTTCCAAATCCATAATGGCATGAAGCTCGTACTGCTCCTCTTCCTTCAGATAAGATAGCTCCACAGCCACCGTAAAAGCAATCTTTCCTTCGTCCACCATATCCAGAATCTTAGGAATAAGATTGGTCAGGCGGATATAGCGGGCAATCTGCCTCTGACTTTCTCCCAGCTGCATTGCAAGCTGTTTATTAGAATCAATAGGCATTTGTTCAACTTCTTCGTTCGTCACTTGCCATCTGCCGTTCTCATCATATCCGCATCCCACCTTTGCAAGAGACAACGTTGGATTTTCTACGGACTTTTTGCCAACTTGGCAAGAAGTTAAATCCGTCCTCCTCCCCTGCTGTTTCATTGCCTCCAGCTTCATCTTGTAAGCAAATGCCTTTTCGCTTGGCTTAATATGCTCTCTCTGCAAATTACTATCTACCATAGCAATCACAGCCTCATTATCATCCATTTCCACAACCATTACCGACACTTCCGAAAGCCCTGCCCATTTACAGGCAGCCTTCCTACGATGCCCAGCAATAATCTCATACCCATCTCCATACGGATTAGCACGAACAATTAATGGAACTAGTACTCCCTTATCCTCAATGCTCTTTGCAAGTTCAAACAACGCAGTGTCTTCCACAACATGGAAAGGATGTTCCTTAAAGTCGTGTAAATCACTGATTTTGACGTTTCCCAACCTAACACCATGGTCGTCACCCCATGATGGATACATTTCCTTTATTTCTTTCATTCTCGCATTCCTCCATTCTGAAATCTTAGATATGAAAGCTGACAAAAGAAAGAAGACCGCATGCTTTCACATCCAAAGATGTTGAAAACAAGCGGTCTTGCGACTCTTTTAATATTTAGTTGTTGATGAAAATAATCTCCGAAATAACCTTAAATATTAACTGTAGATTTTTGTGTCCACTCATACCAGTTCCATAACTACTGAAACTTTAATCTCGTGAGAAATCTCCTTTTTACGTCCGATTCCGCCGGTATGATTAAATCTAAAAACCTGTGAAAAGTGCGTAAATTCAAGGATTTCTACATATCCACCCTTTGTAGACATGCGACGGTCTCCACATGTGTCGATAGGGTAATTGAGATGCACTTTCCAGAGTTTTCACTTTACTCTGGGAGCGAAAAATGTTGCAATCCTCTGTGACGAGGCTGCAAAAAATTGACATGATGCTCTCTCTTATGCCCCTGCATAGCAAAAGATTGCATTGTATTTTAGAGATGTAAGCCAGATCAGCTTACGATTGACTCTGCTCTTTCTCTATGGTTCACTTATCCCATGATGATAACTTCCAAGATATTGTACCATAGATTGTTTGTTTCGGAAATTACTTTCCAATAAAAATGGGCAGAAGAAAACCTCCAAATCTGTTGTGGACTTGGAGGCTTGATTCCGACCATTTTATTTCATATAGTAGTTATCTAATCTCCTTACATCTTCATACTACTTTATTTTAATAATTTCGCCATGTGGAAACCTTAACTGCTCCCACGCTTGTATAGTAACAGCCTTATCAAATATAACAAAATACAATATTTTTAGCATTTGATTATGCGAACAAATCATAACATTTTCATCATTTGAATTATTACTCACAACCCAAAATTGACTTGCTCTCCCATAAAACTCGCTATATGATTCACCTTCTGGAGGTGTTGAAAAAACATTAAATCTATCTCTTTCAAATAACTCTGGATATTGTTTTTGCATTTCTGTGCGTGGATGCCCTTCCAATAACCCCAAATTTCTTTCAAGCAATTGCTCTGTAAAAATTATATTATTTTGTCCCTCAACCCATTCAACTGTTTGTTTACAACGTAATGCTGTAGAACAATAAATCGTATCAAATGAAGCCCTTTTTTCTATATAATGTCCTACACAAATTGGTTCTTCTAAACTTTGACCATTTAAATTACCATTTATATTATTATTTGTTTCAAAATGTCTCAAAAAAAATAAATGTTTAATCATTTTTTCTCCTTTTTAATCGTATTTTGGGAATATTCATAACACGGCACTAATTCTTTTGTAATTGTTCCTTGTATCATATTTTTCCCAATGGTTAAAAATTCGTACCCATCCTTAAAACTTCGGACTGTTTTCTCAGCTAACTCTATATGATGTTGTGATGAAATTTCTATAGGCACGTTTCTTTGTTCTAACTCTAATATCAAATGTTTTTTCTCAAGTCTAATATTTTTTATGCCATCAATCTTCTGACCCCATCCATGCGGTACTATGCAGACATTGCCTTTATTTCCTCCAAGGTTAACTTGCCAATTATCTTCACCTATTTTAAAAATATATATGTTCTTACCTGTTTCCGAAAATATAGGCACCTCGGTTCCTACTGGTTCTGCAAAAGTACCTAATGCAATTGAATTTTCAGTAGGCATATAATAGTGATGCTTCATTATTGTTTTCGATTCTGGTATTTCTTTACCATTATTAATTTGCTTTGCCAGCCATCTATGTATTTCTTCATTATAATTTTTAAAATTCTGTGCCATGCGAATGAAATGTCTCGCTTCCGCATCTTTCAAATAACGAAAATATCTCCCATTTTTACCCTCGATAATTTTTATTTCATTTGCATACCAATTTCCTTCAACAGGATATAATCCCATATACGAGTTCTTTAACTCATTAGCTGATGAATGCAAAACTAAATAATATTCCTGAGTTTCTTTATCTTTTGCAATAATGAGAAAATGATTTCCGCTTGTAAAACTAAACGAATATCCTTTATCTGTTGCTTCTTCAAAGCACTTTTCTATAAAATTTTGTGTTGTCACACCATCTTTTAATATATCTTCGCTAAAGCTATCTAACTTAAAAACACTACTTGTACATACATTTACCGTTGCATCAATAGGAACTATGTCTATTCCACATTGCCAGGTAACAAGCATTCCAGTTGCAAATCCTCCCGCCAATCTCTGTATATTATTAGGAAAACCTAAATCTAAGGAAGGGAACAAACGGCAATAACTTTCCTTGCAATGATCATGCTTTCTTATTGCCTCATCAAATAATTTCTGCGTTTCCCACAGATATGGCAATAGTACTTTTTGCGATTCATCATTTAACAACATTTCCGCCTTGAATAAATCACTATGATGATAAATAGATTTATTACTTGTTAAATTACCTATTAATTCAACGTCTGCACTCCATGTATTGCAAACATAACTAAATATTTGCTTTTCGTACAATTTATGCAAATATATATATTGATAGTTTATACTTTTTAATCTCCAATGCATATGCTTACTTTTGGCAGATAATTTATTCAGCAAAGAATAATCAACATCTACTGCAGGATATATTGTAGTGCTATTTTCCATAATTGTATGTAAATATTCTTTGTGTGCCAAATACTCAGAATCACTATCCATTTGAGAAACATAGTAATCTGCTAAATATAATCCATATGCCCCTTTATATTTACGCTCTCTATTCCACAATTTATTACTACGAAATGCCATAAATTCTTCTGTAATGACAGCATGATCAATCTGCAGTAAAGGTAAAAAATATATATGTAATTTAACTTTATTCTTTTCACACAAATCATAAAATCTTTCTTGTAAAGTTTCAACTGTTCCACTTATATCTCGTATTGGATCTCCACAATTAACATGTGAATCAAAAATAATAGGATCCGTAAGCAAAACCGATATTTCTGATAATTTTCCATTTTCAATACTCTCTTTTAAAGATTGAACAATTGTATGAGGGTCATCAACACTAAATGCATCTCTTAATGAAGGCCCTGCGATAATCAAATGTCCATATGCCGTACTAACTAACTTCCGACGTATATCCCAAAACTTTTTACCTTCCACATTGAGCATTTGCTTGTCACCAAATACACGATTTTTTTCACAGCTATTATTTAAGTAAGATAATATTTTTGAATATTGTGTTTCAGGTACACGAGAAAGAAATTTTGTTATTTCATCCTGAAAAAGAGCATACATAAATAACCACCAAAAGAAATCCGAATACCTCCCCATAGCACACAAATTTTGCAGACTCTTTTGAAACATATCTATATCATATTGAAAATCGCTATGGCTTTTGTAGCTCGATCCATTACCTTTCTTAATATTTCCTATGCTTTTCTTCAAAAATTTACAAACTTGTGGCAACCATTTAATTGAAAAATTTTCGGATATTATTTGACTATCAAACCACTGTTCAAACTTTTTCTGATTTTCTTGCAAAAATATATCATAATTTTCTCCTGATAACTCCTCGGAAATTTCTTTTCGGGTTGCTTTCACACCAGTGTGCCCACTCTCCCCAGTAACTAAATTACTTAATTCTCTTTGATCATTTTCCAAATGTTCAAATATTTCTTTTCCCTTACCTTTTTCCCAATACTTATTGGATATTATTAATTCTAAACAACTTATATTTTTACTATCAGTCAAACTTAAAAAACTCGCATTCTCACTTCTAAAAATCTCTTTGGAATTTTTCTTTATTACATAAAGTAATTCTTTCATTCCTATCATCCGTTTATCTAATTTATCAGTCATATTTTCCTCCCAATCAAAAATATTCCTTGACATTTCTTCTTACCTCTAATATGATTATAACAATATTTTTTATTTTTATGAACGGGCACTTTTCATCACATTCGGAATATTTTTTTAAAAAAACAACCGAATCTTATTAAATAGTTATAACATCATTATAAAATTTCTACCACTTTCAAGTAAAGCACAAACATACTGTATTTCATCTACTCTTATAATTTATTATCTCCTCTTACTCTAAACTGCGCATGTACAACCTGTAATATTTCACTTATCATTTTATTATCAGATAGAACCTGAAATAATTTGAAAGGAAGTGTCAGCCATGTTAACGTTCCCACAAAGCATAACTAGTATCATAATTTCTGTTCTTGGTACAATAGTGGCAATCTTACTATTAACTGGATTAATTATCTGGGGTATCAAGGAATTAATTACCAAAAAACCTATAGTGATAAAGGCATTTCTGATTGTTCTTTTCATCTGTATGGTTTTAAGTTTTATCCCTAATTTCTTTTAACGTATTCACATTTAAAGCAGAGAAAAATCCTTTCTCTGCTTTAAATGCTTACTTATCTATTATTTTAATACATTTCTTCTTTGTCTCATTTAAAATCAAAAAGTTTGTGTTAAGATATTTAAAACTTGTAATCGCATTCTTTTCATGTTAAACTGAATCATATTTCTATGAGAACCTTTTTATAAATTGCTAGGTGCCACCGAAGCGGCAAAGCCTAACAAGTACACCCCTAAAAATTAGCACATAACCAAAACTATTTTCAAGTACCAGAACTCTGATTCCCAAATTTATGATTTTGGAACACAAGAATATTCATTATAATTAAAAAAGGAGGCAAAACACCATGCCAATCAGTTATAAAAAGTTATGGAAACTTCTCATTGACAAAGATCTCAAAAAAAAGGATTTACGTGACTTAGCTTGTATTAGTCAAACATCTATAGCCAAATTATCCCATAACGAAAATGTTACTACTGATATCCTAGTTCGCATTTGCGAAGCATTGAAATGTGATATCGGTGACATTGCTGAAGTATATTGTACCGAGCAAACTCAACAAGAAAATAGCAATTCTAAGGAGTAACCATGAATTTTAAAGAAGCTGAAAGCAGTCAAAAACTGAGTGGAAGTTATTACACTCCCTACTGGCTTGCCAAATACATAATGCATTGGGTTCTGAACGAAGGTGCAACCAATATTCTTGAACCTAGCTGTGGTGATGGGGTCTTTTTTGATGCATTACCTAACACCGAGAATAATCTTTCTGTTACAGGATTAGATATAAATAATATGGCAACCTCTATTTGCGTGAATAAATTAAGTAAGTTGCCAATAAAATCTACAATTTCCACTCAAGATTTTCTACAGTGGTCAATAAATAACTTAATATCCAACTCCCCTAAAACGTTTGATGCCGTTGTTGGAAACCCTCCCTTTATTCGCTATCAATATCTGGACAAAGAAATGCAGGAACGAGCTCAACAACTATTTAAACTGATGGGAATGAAATTTAGCAAACACACTAATGCTTGGATTCCCTTTGTTATTTCTTCCATTAAATTTCTCAATGCTGGTGGACATTTAGGAATGATACTTCCTTCTGAGCTTCTTCATGTCCTTTACGCTAAAGGCTTAAGGGATTATTTATTACAAGAGTGCTCTCGTATTTTAATTATTGATCCTGAAGACCTTTGGTTTGAAGACACATTGCAAGGTGTTATTGTATTAATGGCAGAAAAAAAATATGACTCCAATCAAAAAACAGACGGCATTGCCATTATTCATACCAAGGGACAATCCTTTACTCAAGAAAATCCTTCTAATTTATTTGCTAATGCAGATTATGTAGACGGTGATTTTTTAAAGGATAAATGGACATATGCTTTATTGACTGCCAATGAAAGACAGGTATATAAATCCATTTGTTCTCTCCCTAATGTATACAATTTCTCGGATCTTGCCACTGCTGATGTGGGTATTGTTACTGGCGCCAACAAATTTTTTTTAGTATCCGATGATGTCGTAAAAAAATATAATTTACAAGCAGTAGCACACCCTATGTTTGGTAGAAGTGAGCATTGTCCAGGCATCATATATAATAAAGCACAACATGATGAAAATGCAGAAAAAGGATTACCTACCAATTTCTTATACTTCTGCAACAAAGATGATGACTTAACATATCAAGAATACCTTAAACTTGGTGAATCGGAAGGTTTACCATCGCGCTATAAATGTAGGATTCGCACTCCTTGGTACAAGGTTCCTTCCGTATCTGCAAGCCCTATTAGTATGTTAAAAAGAAGTAATGGTATGCCACGTTTAATTCTCAATGAATTAAATGCATATACAACTGATACTGCTTATCGCATTACTCCTACTGACCGTACTGATGCGAATTCTTTAGTAATATGCTTTTTAAATACTCTCACAGCGTTAAGTGCTGAGCTTGAAGGACGCCATTATGGTGGTGGTGTTTTAGAACTTGTTCCATCCGAGATAGACCGTTTAAAAGTTCCTTATATTACAATTCCAAATGGCAACATATATGAGTTAAATACTTTTGTAAAACATCATTCGATAGAAGAAATTCTACAGCAACAAGATTCTTTTATTTTCTCTGCTCTTGGAGTAAATAAAGCCGATGTAAAAACCCTTCAAAATGCCTTAATACGAATAAAAGATCGCCGCCAACGAATAACAGAGTCCGAGAACTAATAATTTTCTCGGACTCTGTTATTATCATTCTATATCAAATGTTAATGTATATATATCAGTTCCTGCATCTGGTCCATAAATACACAATATGCCACCTAGTAAATCATCATGCGCAATCAATGGCTTGATGTTTTCTCCCCAATGAATTTGTGTCATACTATTATTTTGACGATATGTTTCTGTATCGGTACGAGTATTATGAGATAATCTAAGTTCATGAATTCCATAATCTATCCCTTTAATAATTACTCTAAATCTTACAAAACATCTTTCTATATGACTGTATTGCGGATTTGAATCCGGTAACCATTGTGCATTTGCAAAAACTACATCTCTGAAATAATGTCTTTGATCAATATGTTGTGAAGGATCTCCCACTTTCAATAGCATTGACCCCGTTGCATGTGTATTAGTCCCTATCGGAATATTTAAATCCCGCCGTGTCAAAGGACCACTTCTCCAAAGCAACTGATTATTTATAATCGAACCAATTGCGACATTAGTAAATTGAATAGGAATATTTACCACATTTTGTGCTCTTGCACTTTGTACAGGTGCCATTCTGCGTGTATTAATATGCATAACTGGTCGTTGTTCAGTCCGTCCTTGACCTACTTGAGCATGTGCATTTACTCCTCGCGGCAGCCTTGTTTCATCAACTAGTATTCCTTGACGAACCATTTCGTCTAAATCAAATGTATCATTCAATTGGAATATATTTTGAGGATACTGATTCACTAATAAGTTAAAATTATTAATCACTTTTTGCATCAACAACAAATCCTCTTGGTTAAATAAATCAAGATTTAATATTGCACTACTCTCAATATTTTTTACAAATCCACCAGAAGTAAGATTTGCACTACCTATAATCAAAGTTGCATTTGTCTGATTATGTGCCAAATACACCTTGGGATGAAAAATAAATGCTTGTGTTGCTGTATCCACACATATTGGATAAATATTATGTGCTTTAAGAATTTCTATACTTTGCTTTGATGTCACACCATTACGCACGCCTACTATAAGCTGTAGATTTGGTGCAATAGCAGAAAGCTTATCCACTACCATTGCTGCTCCTGCTGAATTCATAAATGCAGTTCCTATTAAACAGTAGCTGATATTCGGCAAACGCAACAACTGCTCCACTGCTGCATAATGATCCTCCGTTGCATTTAGTCCCTGTAATAAAAAATCTACACTTGCCATTCTGCTTTTCCTCCCAATATATTTTATAGCAATTTGTATAAAACCTGTTTTCAAGAACAATTGTAGCAAAAATTTTCTTTTTTTCATAGAGGAAATTTAAATTATTGTCACAATTACTTGTATATACCATACTTCACAGATTACTTATTTTAACGATAATTTATGATTTTTTTCTGCTCCTTAAAAATGAACTGAAGAAAAACTCCAAATCTGTCATAGACTTGGAGCTTTTCTTCCATCCATTTTTCACATTGTCTGCACCGGTGCATGTTGTTCCTGCTCCTCATGCTCCAAAACATCCTGCTCTATGTTTTTTGCTTGCTCCTGCCCTTTTGCCATATACCGGATTTTAATGCTGCTGTAATCAACCCCTGCCGGTTCCAGCACTTTTTTCTCTAACATGTTTAACATCGCTTCGGTGTCAAATTTTCCCTCAAAATAAAGTTCCTCATCCACCTTTATCGGTACATCCATTTCTTCCGGTGAACTGCCAAGAATCGTCCTCCAGCGTCCTGCTACTTTTCCACACATTTTGGATAGGTTACAATTAACTGGACAGATTTTTTAAGGTCATATAATCTATAATAAATACACAAAGGAGCACTCATTATGACCGAACCAAAACAACGAAGAAAACCTCGTAAATATACCGATGAATTCAAACAGCAACTGGTGGAACTATATCGTTCCGGCAAACGCAGATGCGATATCTGCCGTGAATATGACATTGCTACTTCCCTGTTTGACAAATGGGTAAAGCAGGCATCCAATTCTGGCTCTTTCCATGAAAAAGATAACCGGACTCCAGAGCAGGAAGAACTGATCCGGCTTCGGAAAGAAAACCAGCAGTTAAGAATGGAAAATGATATTTTAAAACAAGCGGCGCTGATCTTAGGACGAAAGTAAATGTGATCAGAGCAAATGCTCACAAATACTCTGTATCAGCAATGTGCCGCGTCCTACAGGTAAACAGAAGCACTTATTATTATGAAGCAGCAACAAAAAAAGATGAATCAGAACTTACTGCAGACATTCAGGAAATTTTTAGAAAAAGCCGGAACCATTATGGTACACGAA
>ERZ773202.617-NODE-617-length-31414-cov-63.363181_pt1 | contig 31414 bp, 23 predicted proteins | sample MGYA00580998_ERZ773202 | MGnify/ENA primary metagenome ERZ773202 (study PRJEB29015, sample SAMEA2737803) | human gut metagenome | biome: human gut; feature: human-associated habitat; material: faeces | place: China | collected 2012 ...
CTTGTTTTCTTTCCCAAACGCGCCTTATAGCCACGCTGTGCCTTCTCTGCTGCCGTCGTGGCGCGCCTCAAAGCATGCGGTGTCACCTGCGGAAGATTCTCCCTCATGAAAGCAAGCAACGACTGATGGTCACAAAAAGAGATCTGCGGGTGATAGAATGGAATGCCGGCTGCAGAAATCTGCTCCTTCATCTGCTCTGCCAATACATCCCCATAGGCTGCATGTGTCGCTTCATCAATATCCGGCTCTTCTTTCCCCCCGCTTATCACAGGCATCCAGATACCATCGGGCTTACATTGTTCCAAAAAGTACATCAGATGTCCGTGGGCCAGCCTGCAGGGATAGCAGTAAATCCCATGCGGCATGGTCACGGTACTCTTTCCAAGTGATGCTGCATCAAAAGCAGAGAGAATGACGCGATACCCAAGCGTCTGCCAAAAGGCCTTCCAGTAAATCATATCTTCCCATCGCCCCAGCACCGCCGGAATACCCATTGTTTTTTCAGCTGACGGGTTTACCTTCGATGACTGCAGCAACTGGTTCTTTTCCCACTCATAGAGATTTGGCACCTTCCGAGAAACAAAATGCTCTTTCGCCAGTAGCCGTTCACCATAAGAGCATCGATTTCCTACAATAAAGCAATGTCCATTAGAAAAGGTTTTTTTCTGCAAGAGACAGTGATTCCCGCACCCCGGGCACCGGCTTGACTCCTCTCTGACACTCAGTTTTTGTATTTCATCCGCGGAAAGCATCTTCGACCGTGCAGCCTCCGGCATCCTTTTCTTCGTCAAGAGCGCCATCCCATAAGCACCCATGATGCCGGACCCATTCGGACGAACGACCGGATGACCGACCAGTGTCTCAAAGGCACGCAGAACAGCATCATTCTGAAAGGTCCCTCCCTCTACCACGATATGCGACCCCAGTTCCTCTATCGAGTCCAGGCGCATCACCCGATACAGCGCATTCTTCACGACAGAAAGACAAAGTCCGGATATCAGCCCGCCTGTGTCCACGTTTTCATTTTGCACCTGATGTACTTTGCTATTCATCAATACGGTGCAATGATGCCCCAGATCCAGACAATATGGGGCATGCACCGCCTTCTTCACAAATTCATCCATTGAGAGTCCCATGGACTCAGCAAAGGTTTCCAAAAACAGGCCGCAGCCGGAAGCGCAGGAACCATTCAAAACGATTTTCTGAATACTCCCCTTTCTGACGCGGATATACTTCATATCCTGTCCGCCGATATCCAACAGATCTGTAACCTCCGGGCAGAAGAAACGGGCTCCCTGTAAATGTGCGACGGTTTCCACTTCTCCAGTATCGATCTGAAAAGCCTGTTTCAAAAACGCCTCTCCATAGCCGGTGATGCCGGATGCAGCGATGGAAATGCCCGCAGGCAGTGCTTTATACATAGCAAGCAACATCGTCTTGGCTGTCTCAAGTGCGTCGGCCTCATTTTTCCTGTAATCCTCATAACAAATCTGCCCCTCTTCATCCACAAGAACCAGCTTGATCGTCGTAGAGCCTGCATCCATCCCCAGCCACAATCTAGCGGGCGGCTGCGGCATCGGCCTTCGGGGAAGTCGGAAACGTTGATAATAGCATCGAAAGCTGTCATACGCTGCCATATCCGGAAAGAGTGGTTCCAGTCGTTCGGCAGCCACTTCTTGTAAATGATCCTGATCCAGCAGTCTCTTCACATCCTGCCATGCAATTGGAGCAGCTTCCCGCCCCAGCAAAGCCGCTCCCCAAGCACAATAAAGCTCCCCGTGCGTGACAGGAAGGACATCTGCCGAAGAGATTCCGATCGTCTGCAAGAATCTACGGCGAAGCGCCGGCATGAAAGTGAGCGGTCCGCCCAGAAGCGCCAGCTTCCCCTGTATCAGCCGCCCTTTGGCCAGATCAGAAAGCACCTGATTCACCACCGCCTGGAAAATAGATGCTGCCAAATCCGCTTTACCGACGCCCTGATTCATCAGCGCCTGAATATCAGTTTTCGCATAGACCCCGCACCGGGAGGCAATGGGATAGAGATGTATCCCATTTTCTGCCAGCGCATTCAACGCCTGGATATCCACACCGAAGAACGCCGCCATATGTGCCAGAAACGTTCCCGTCCCACCTGCACATTTCCGATTTGTTCTGAGATCCATCTCGCCATTTCTCTCGAAATACATCATCCGCGCATCCTCCCCACCCAGAGAAACAGCCACATCGACCTCGGGGTGAAACCTCCGCAAGGCCTCTGTCTCTGCCTGCACTTCATCCACGAAAGGGATCTGCAGTGCCGAAGAGAACTCTGCCGCCCCCTTCCCCGTAAAAGCCAGATGCAATGCCCCCTCGCACACTTTCGCCATCAGCTGCCGCCACAGTATTCGGAGCGTTTCCCGTACGCGATAATGATGCGGCACATACGCAGAGTGCATCAGCTGCCCCCGCTGAGAAAGCACGACCACTTTAATGGCAGCGGAACCGATATCAACTCCTACTGAGATGGACTCCATGTTGGTGACCCCTTTCTTATAAAAAGCTCTCAATAGATAATTGCAGATTAGTTATCCATTGAGAGTATTTTAACATATTTTTGTTGATCTTTACGGAAATATTGGAAGCAGGATGAAATCTGATGCGATCAACATTTCCTTAGAACTTGAACTGCGCAGAGATCGCATATGTTCTTGGTGCACCGAGACCGATGTTATTGTTGCCGGCTGCATACCAGTAGTCTTTATCAAAGAGATTGTAGCACCACGCCGAAAGTGTCACCGGCTGCTTTCCGAAATGGGTATCCCAAGAAACCCCCAGATCCACCAGCGTCTGTCCGCCAATCGAAATCGATCCGCCTTTACCATCATAGCTATTTGTATTTCTGATCAATGCAGCGCCGGTATAGGTCAGACGTCCTGTCACCTGAAGCGCATCTGTCGGCTTGTACATCAGCGCCAGGTCAGCCGACCACTTCGGCATCGCATCTACGCGTCTGCCGTCATTCAGGCCATACTTCGTCTTTGTTTGTTTGGAATCCAGATAGGAAATACCGGCGATATAGCTCAGCTTTCTGCCTGCATCTCCCGATACAGAATACTCGATACCACGATTTCTCTGTTCCCCATCCAGTTTATACGCTTCAGTGCCATCTCCATTCGGTACTGCGATGCCATTGGCTTTTTTGATCTCGAAGAAGCTTAATGTGCTTAACGTATCTCCATTTTTGTACTTGAAACCAAATTCGTTCTGTTTTGTTTTAGACGGTGGAAGGATTTCATTTCTATTGCTATAACTCGATCCCACTGTATTGCCCTGTACAAAGTTTTCGGTATGGCTGGCATATACAGCCACATTGGGCGTGATTTTATAATTCAAGCCCAAGATCGGAGCTGTCGCGCTGGACTTCACGACATGTCCCTTCTGGTCATCTTCCTTGACTTCATGTCCATGATAACCAAAAGTAAAGTGCAGTCTGTCATCTGGAGAACTCAGTGTATTCACCAAAGTCCAGCCACTCATGATATCCGACTGGCTGGGATTGATGGCATCCCATACTACATTCGGACGAGCAGAAGATGTTCCGCTGTAAATGTTTCCGGTAATATTATACTTATTAGACGCACTAACATTGGTATCTTTTTCTCTTGTGAATTTCGTCCAGTCAAACATGGCCGCCCATTCATTTTTCCACTGACCGACATTGAATTTTCCCTTGAATCCGGTATTGGCATAGGTGTAGTAATGGAAAACTGGCATCTGTGTATAGGTGCCTGTGTAATTCCCATCAAAATCTATCAGTTTTCGTCCAGACCACTGCTGCAGCCAGCTGGAATAATCCTCCCAGCGCCAGCCAAAGTTGCCAAACCAGGTCAGATCATCCGACAAATACTGCTCATGATTCAAAATGAAAGTGGTGTTTTCATATTTATCATTGGACCAGTGCGGAGAAAGATTCTTTTTATTATTCGGTACCTTTGGAAGACCGCTCAAGCTGCCTAGGCCAATGGTATTGGACCGACCATACTGGTTGTCATAGTCATAGCTGAAGAAAATATTGGTCTTGCTGCGTTCAGCGCGATGGTCGATGTTCACTGCGATATCTCTCTTGTAATCTCTGGTACCATCTACGGCGAGACCCCCCGTCGCATTCAGCGCATTGATGCGCACGCCCCAGGCGCCATCTTTACCAAAACGTTTACCCACATCGACCGTCTGCGTATAGTAGGAATCACTAGACCAGGAAAGACCCGCATTCAGCATTGGCTTTTCCTGCGCTTTTTTCGTTGTGACGCCGACCGTCCCGCCGACAGAGCCTGCCATGAAAATGCCAATCCCATTGACACCAATGTTTGGCCCTGCCAGTACTTCGACGCGATCCATATAGTTAGTCGGCATGGTCATCTGATGGCTCATGCTCGGTATCCCATTCATGCTCCAGCTACCGCTACCTGCCGAAAAACCGCGAATATACAGGTTTGTATCCGTAGACCCGTGTGTGACGCGAACGGATGGAGACAGCGACAGCACATCCATCACGCTTCTCTGCGGCTGGGAAAAGGTTTCCATCGCCTTCTTGGTGAAGGTCATCTGTTCAAACGGTGTATCCAGTACATCCTGGCTGCCCAGTGTCCCCACATTCTGCTTCGTACCTACCATGCCGGATGCGACCGGTGCCAGCTGCGCTGTATCTGCCTCATAGCGATCGGCGGTGACGATCACTTCATCGAGCTGATTGCCCGCTGCCAGTACCCCCCCCGAAATTCCGTTTGCTGTCATCAATGCGGCTACCAGCCATGCTGCTTGTTTTTTGTTCATAATCTCTCTCCTTATATGAATTCTGATAAGAAACGTCTGCACTCTCATTTGATCCCTCGCGATTATTGCTTTTGGCTTCTCTTGATTCTCACGATTTGGACAAAATGACTCATGCGTTCTTAACAATTGATAAGCGTATTATAAAGTAGTGGGTTACCCACATGTCAATATATTTGGGACGTTTAATTAAAATGTTTTGGATACAATCCCCTCGCAAAGATTTCTATCGCATCCCTCACACGAACCGCCGGACAGCGGATCGTATAAAAGGGTATCGCATATACCCTTTTATTTTTGACAGCGCTGATCTCCTGCAAGGCAGGATGAGTGTACACAGACGCCAATGTTTCATCATCGATTTCCGGCTTAGACTGAATAAAAATAATATCCGGATTCTCCGCAACTGCTGTTTCCAGACTCATGATTTCTGTATTTCCGACACTCTCGACCTCTTTCCCCAAGACATGACCGCCCAAGCGAGTCACAATATCCCCTGGCAGTGTGCGCGGCGTATACACATGCAGATCCTTCGCAAGACTGCCTATGAGCAGTACCTTCGGGTGTGTATTCTGTCTGGCACCGTAATCCGCATAGGTTTTCAGCCTATTTTGAATATCCTCACAGATCTCAGTTGCCTTTGTGCTGTTCCCGATAATTTTTCCGACATCTTCAATGTACTTCAATTCATCTTCTATGACATGCTTCTTTAAAAACTCTGCATTATTCATCATGGTCATATACACAGGCACATGGCGCTCATGCCAGAAATTCCACGTCCCGATAGAATTGGCTCTTCCGGTGAAATCGAAAAGCCAGCCTAAGATAAAATCCGGATGCAGCGTCACTGCCGTTTCCTGATTCAGCGTATACTTCGTCATTAGCGGCAGTGTCGGATAGATCTTTTGATTTTCTTCAGTCAGATGCCGAACATCATCAACTCCTGATACAGCCACAATCCGATCTTTCGCTCCCAACTCCAGCAATGTCTCGACTGAATTCTGCCATAGGGCAATGATCTTCTGCGGGGGCTTTTCATACGTCGTAGCGACTCCGTTCCCCTGACTATCATAGTTCTCTACCACCACAGGAAATGCCTGTTCCTGCCTGATTGCTGCGGCAGACGAAGCAGGCTCTTCCTGGTTTCCCATACCACATCCGCCAATCAGAAATGCTGCTCCCATGAGACAAATTTGTACATATCGTTTCCAATTCATTTGTATTTCCTCATAAAATAATCATGCTACGCATTGCATTCTATTATGGTATTATAAAGCTATGGGTAACCCACAAGTCAATTGAAAGCTAAGATAATCATGGAAAACGCAAAAAAATATCTAACCATTCGCAAATTCAGTGAATTAACACACACATCCATTGATACGCTGAAACACTATGATGCGATCGGGCTGCTAAAGCCTGCTTATATCGGAGAAAATCATTATCGTTATTACCTGCCAGAACAGTCGCTGGTACTCACACGCATTTTGTTTGGAAAGAACGCATGCATTCCGCTCAAAGAAATCCGAGAATTCATTTTGGCAGAGCACCATGAAGTAACGATAAACAAATATGATGAAATCTCCCAAACGCTGAAAAGCCACATGCAGGAAACCACCGCTATTCTCAATACCATCAGCAACCTTCGCTACTACTACCAGCTTTCAAAGCGCCACGCACCAGAAACTTTATTCGATCTCTACCTGCCGGAGTGGTTTATCATTACCTCAAAGAAAGCCAAGACCAATCATCAATTTGAGTCCTCTGAATCCAATATAGCCAATCAACTTTTTCTGGAAGGATTTGCTGATGAAAAATGGCCGCATTATCTATTACAGGCACTTTTTACCTCTGTCGACATTGCCAAGAAAGACTTCACGCAAGTCACCTACTTTTTAAAAATTGATCATCCAGAAAAACATAAGAAAGAAGAAATTCAATTCATTCCCAACGGCGAATGGATCTGCATGCTTTTCTATGCATGTGGACGAAACATGGCAGAGTGTGTCCACTTTTATCTGTATGCGCTCAAAAAAGAAAACCAATGTATTAAAGGTCCCATTTTTATCATGGACGTCGTCAACTGTCTCGTCACCTCAAAGTCAGAAGATTACTGCACCATGATCTATGCCATGAAAGAAAAACAAAGCTATGAAGAATACTGACACACGTGAAGTCATTATGATTTCTATTCGCCTATCCACTAAAAATCTCCAGACCGATTATTATCCATTCATTCTTGAACCAGAGGCACGCCACCAATTCTTAAAAGAATTGGCTTTACACTTCGCAGCCAGAACAGATCTTTTGGATATTCAGCAGCACCTGGATGAGATACTTTTGACGCTGGACGGCCAGCAAACAGAAAGTTACACGTTTGCTCTCACGTTGCCACGCCTGATTTCTATCACTCTAGATACATGCAATGCCTGCGGCAAAAATCAGCAGTGGTTTCGCAGCTTGTCTGCCTGTATCGCAATGGATGCCGGTCTTTCCCGCCCTATCCGCCTTTTCATCTCAGACACGATCCCACCCATCATTCAATGGACAGGTCTTCATGCTGACAGAGTCTCCACTCTTACCCAAGAAATGACCGCCGGCAATTCCCCTTCCTGCCTGATCACACATGCTCTTTACAAAAGACTATCTCCTTCCATCCAATCCAAGTATGCGACGCTTTATTATATACGTCATATCTGTTGCTATTGCGCAGAGTTATAACAAAATCAGCGCAAGCAAAAACACCCGAAGACTATAGCATATAGGCTACAGCCTTCGGGCGCTTTCATTTGATAAGATTTCAAGAAAGTGCTTTTCCTTCTTCCACCCAGCTTCTCAATTCATGCACTTCCTCCAAAAGTTCCGCATGTGTCAGCTTTTCATGCGGTTCATATTCGATGACGATGTCCGCATCCTCGGTATATTTCCCTGCCCAATGCATGATCTGCCGAATATCTGCCGTTCCATGATGATAGTCCAGATGCTGGTCTGCTTTGCCATCATTATTATGCACATGGAATCCTTTGACACGTTTGCCGTAAGTGGCCAAAAAGCGTTCTATATCCAGCCCGTTTACATGGGCATGTCCGATATCGATCAAAGACTGCGCCTGCGGGATATTTTGGAAGATCCGGAAATACTCCTCATTGCTGAAGAGATGCACGCAATGCTTTTGCCGGCACAGATTTTCGATCACGAAATTCACCTTCATCTGCGCTGCCATATCCGTCAGTTTTTTCATGACCCAATAGGCATTCTTCTGCTTTTGCGGAATTTCTTCCGGTTCAAATTGCAGCTGCGAATAATGAAATACCACATGGCGCACCTGATTCTGCATCGCCAGCGCAAATACCTTTTTATAGCTTTCCATAAGCCATACATTCTCTTCGGATCCGATGTCCGAGGTCGCCTCGATGTTCACATACGGACCATGAAAGGTCAAGGGGCATGTCATCTGCGGAACTTTGGCCGCCAAAGCCTGCCAATAGGCTTCATCATGGGTGAATGCGGTAAATTCAATGCCGAGATCAGGATCCTCGTTGCTCTCGATCCAGTCAGCAAATTCCGCAAAATGTTTCATTCCTACGATGAGATCACTGATGAAATATTTCATGACTACTCCTCCGGATACCCGATATTGGCTTCCGTCGCCTTATCAAAGAAATGCAGTGTATGCTGATCGACTTTCCAGTAGGCTTGCGATCTTCCTTGGAGAATATCGTCTCTCATGATGGAGATGACATCCGTTCCATTGACCGTAAAATAATATCCCACACGGCTTCCATAATCTTCGTGATACTGAACGGTCACAGGGATACAGCCCTCTCCTGGCTCTGCCTGCAGTGTCACATCCTCCGGACGGACTGCCGTCTTGACCTCCGAATGATGCCGAGCGATCTGCTTCATCCATCGATCCGATAAAGTCAGATCTAGGCCATTCATTTTCATCTGATTTCCTGCCATGGGCGCATCAAATATATTCATCGACGGAGAGCCGATAAACTTGGCGACGAAAATATTGGCAGGTCGATGATATACCATGTGCGGCGTATCAAGCATCTGGATTTTTCCATTATTGATGACGGCGATGCGCTGTCCGACCGTCATGGCTTCGATCTGGTCATGCGTTACATAGATCATGGTCTGCCCATACATTTCATGGAGCTTGACCAGTTCTTTTCTGGCATGTCCTCTAAGCTGCGCATCCAGGTTGGACAAGGGTTCATCCAGCAGGAAGAAATCAGACTGCTTCACGATGGCTCTCGCCAAAGCCACGCGCTGTCTCTGCCCGCCGGACAATTCTCTGGGAAGACGTTTTTCCAGCCCGCCCAGGTTCAGAATATCCACCGCATCCGCCACACGTTTTTTGATTTCCGATTCCGGGATCCGATTCACACGAAGACCATAAGAAATATTCTTTTCTACAGTCATATGCGGGAATAACGCATAGTTCTGGAAAACCATGCCGATATTTCTATCCCCGGGATCCATATTATTCGCGAGCTTTCCCTTCAGAAACAGTTCGCCGGAGGTGATGGTCTCCAAGCCGCTGATCATTCGAAGGATCGTAGATTTTCCGCAGCCGGAGGATCCTAAAAGGATCAGTCGTTCTCCATCTTTGATGGAAAGATTCAGTCCTTTGATGACCTCCGTTTTATCAAAGCGCTTGACCACGTTCTTCATTTCAATACTATACATAATGGTTTACCTCATCATTTAATTCCAGAGTGAGCAAATGTGCCGATAATAAACTTTTGGCAAACAGAGTACAGACCTAACGGCAGCAGCATCGTCAATGTGGCTACGGCCATGGTGACTGGTACATCCGTGCCGCCTTCCGAGCTGACAAACATCTGTAGTGCCAGAGACAGCGTATAATTGGCCTCGCTCTTGATCATAATGGCCGGCCATACATATTCATTCCATGAATTGATAAAAAAGATGATGCCAATAGACAGGATGGCCGGTTTGATGATCGGAATCACGATCGTCCGCAGTCTGTTCAAATGAGAGGCATGCTCGAGCACTGCTACTTCCATCAACGACATCGGAATGCCCTTCATGTACTGCCTCAGCAGGAAGATCCCGGTCGCATCCGCCAGCTGCGGAAGCGCGACGCCATAAATGCTATCTACGAGACCCATATCCGATAAGGTGATATAGTTCGGAACCATGGTGACGGTAAACGGAATAAAGATCGTGCTGATCAGAAGAAAATACAGTACATTTTTCCCCTTAAAGTGGAAAAAAACAAAAGCATAAGCCGCCAAAACCCCTGTTGCCAATTTGAAAAGAGTCACCAGACTCGCAATAATAAACGTATTAGACAGGATCTGTGCAAAGCGAATGGTCGTAAATACCCGTTCATACGCAGAGAGCGTAGGTGCCTGGGGGATCAGCGATGAAGACGTGAATGCCTCACTCATGGTCTTGAACGAGGTAGACAGCGAGAACAGCAGCGGATACACCAGCATCAAAACCAGTATAATGAAAATCAGATGCCACTTAATCTCTGAGGTATTAATTTTCATAATACACCCCTTTTTCTACATAACGAAATTCCAGATACAAAAGGACGAAGAAAATAACCATGGTCACAATAGCAAGCGACGCAGCCATGCCTGTCTCGTAATAGGTAAAGGCATAGTCATATCCCTGATAAATAATATTCGAGCTGGCATCGTTTGGCCCGCCCTGTGTCAGTACCTTGATCGGCGTAAAAATGTACTGTAGCCCCTGTACGATGGTCATGATCAGGATGTAGACGGCCGTAGAGGAGGTAAGCGGCATGACAATATTCGTGAAAATACTGCGGTTCGACGCCTTTTCCAGTTTTGCTGCTTCGATCAATTCCTCAGGAACGCTGTTCATCCCGGAAAGAAGGATCAGAAAATTATAGCCAAACGCTTTATACACGGCAACCAAGCTGATGATCACAATAACAAGTCCTGGTGTTTTGGACCATGCCGGAAGTGTGATCCCAAAGCTCTCTGCCACAGCTGCGACCGGCCCTGACACCGGATTAAATATCCACTGAAACAGTATCGCTCCCACGACAAGAGCGATCAACGATGAGGAAAAGAGCAGCGCCTTATATACATGCTTTCCTCTCTTCATCAAAAACGTATTGATAAAGGATAATACATAGGGCAGCAGGAAATTGAACAGAACCAGGATCACGATATACAAAAGCGTATTCTGCACCACCTTTAATGTCACCGGATCTGTCAGCAAATGGATATAGTTCTGCAAAGCCACAAATTTCATGTTGGGCGCAACCATATTCCATCTAAAAAAGCTCAGATACAAGGTATATGCTAGTGGATAGAACATGAAAACCAAGAAGACCGCCAGAGACGGCAAGATAAAAAGCGCCGCCAATCTTTTTTCTTTCTCCCGATAGGTGCCACTTTCAGGTGTATTTTTCATAGATGGATTCTCCAATCATACACAAAACAAATATAAGAGGGCCGAAACACATGGCCCTCTTATATTCAGGAATCACAAATCGCAATTGATCATTTCAAAAGAGCATTCAAATCATCCTGCGCTTTTTTCAACGCTGCCATCGGTTCTTCACCAGACAGGATCTTATCTCTGGTATCTGCAAACATCTTTTCAGCCTTGACACCCACATCTCCGGGGAATGCCACCCATGGAGAAAGTGTCGGCAGCTCATCAAATGCAACCTTGAGGGCCGGAGTCTTGGCGATCGCTTCTTTGATAGCCGGATCCTCTACGACTTCCTGACGAGGCGGCAGGTATCCGGTATTGATGGTCCACTGTGCCAGATATTTTGGCTGCATGATAAACTTCATGAATTCCCAGGCTGCCTGCTGTTCTTCTTTAGACTGTGCCGTCACAGCAAGGAAGTTGCCACCTGCCGGGATCTGTACTTTCTTATCGCCAAAAGCCGGGAATGGGCAAGCCATGACATTGAACTTGGAGGACTGGGTAACCGTGCCGATCTTAGCACTGGTTCCCATCAGAATGCCGACCTTTCCGCTGTAGAAGGAAGCAATGCCTTCATCCGCTGCGATATGAAGAGCAGACTGATCTTTCAAGACCATATCTGCATACAGCTGATACGCATCGGCAGATTCTTTGGATGCAAAAACCGCTTTGTTTTTATCATCAAGGATCTTCGCACCATTCGAGGTCAGCAGACCCTGCGTCGCCCAGTTGTCCTGATATTCCTGCATATAGAATCCATATGCGCCGGTCTTATCATGAATGGCCTTAGAGGCAGCACGCACCTCTTCCCAGGTCTTTGGTGGATTCTGCGGATCCAGACCGGCAGCAGTGAACAGATCCGGGTTGTAATAAATGATCGGCGCACTGATAGAGAATGGGAGTCCTACCTGTTTGTTGTCCACCTTCGCCAGTTCCAGGACATTGGGCAAAAAGCTCTTTTCAATAAAATCCTTATCTTTTTCAGACGCTTTTTCCAGATCTGCCGGAGTGACATACTTGAAGTTCTGATCAAAATACTTCAAATAATTGTATCCGATCATGGCGATAGACGGCGATTTACCGGAAGCCACATCAGCCTGCAGATTCTTCATCAGTCCAGGATACATGTCCGGATTATACACTTCCTTGACGATGATCTTATCCTGCGACTTATTGAAATCATCGACCATCTGCTTAATGACCGGCGCACCAAAGTTTTTGGTATATACATGCCAGAATGTAACGACCGTTTTCCCATTTTCTTTAACAGCCGCTTTATCCTGTGCACCGCCTCCGCAACCTGCTGCCAGCGAGATCATAAAAAGGCTCGCTGCAGCAAAACACAGACTTTTCCAAATTTTTTTCACATTACCCCTTCTTTCTAAATCCTTACCTCATCAACTGCGATACCAATGATTCGTGATTCCGTAATACCCCCATCAGTCTCCATGATTCCAAAAAGGCTATATACATAATGGCGATATTTAACCCACCGTAATTCTAACATATAGTATATACAAATTGAATGTTCTTTCTATATTGGCATAAACATCATGTTCTATTATGTCTCCATGTTATCAAGGAGGGCAAAGCCACCCATCCGATATGTCAGGATCTCTATGGACCGCGCCCAATACCGCTTCGATCATTTTTATCTTACACGCCCCCTGTCAGCATTAAGTCATGTTTTCCATCTTTTTTCGTCAAATTTGTCTCGCTCCGATGGACGGAAGAGCACCCCTCCCGTCTCGGAATGCTCTTTTATTTATTTTCTAAAGCACGAAAAAAGCCAGCACCGTGATCGGTACTGGCTTTCAGGCTGGTGACCCAAGAGAGATTCGAACTCCCGACACCTTGATTCGTAGTCAAGTGCTCTATCCAGCTGAGCTATTGGGCCATGTGGCAGGGGCAGAGGGACTCAAACCCCCAACCTACGGTTTTGGAGACCGTTGCTCTATCAATTGCGCTATGCCCCTATCTGTTTGATGGAAGTCATCATCCATGTGACTTGTATATAATAACAAATCTTTTCGGAAATTGCAAGGGGTTTTTGCAAATATTTTTGAAAAAAGATTTTGGCGCAAAGTTCAGTGGTCTCAGGGAAAAGGCTCAACGGGTCCTGTGAGGTCAATGGGGTGGTGCGGTGCGTAATAAAAGCACCGCCCGGTCATACAGTATTCTTCCAAACGGAAATCCCATTGATTTTTTTGAACTTTGCACCATCACCGATTTCTACTTCTTATCCACGGAGGTGAGAAATTTTCACGATCCGCGATTATTTAATATATGCGGTCGCTTTCAGCATGAACATGTTGTCCATCTTCTTGCCGCCCATGTCTTTGGCGTTGAAGCCGTAGTTGGCTTCGACGAGGAGGCCGCGCATGGGGACGAAGGAGGCTTTAGCAAGGTAGAATTTCGCGCCGCCAAAGTTATTGTGATCATTGGACGGATCACCATCAGTCAGCGCATCCATCTTATCTGCAAAGTAAGCCGGCATCTTCATGCCATTCCAATTTTTGTACACGTGTCCGGTATACTGGTCGACGATATCATTGCTGGAGCCGCCGAAGTAGGTGCCTGCCTGGCTGTAGACGTAGTCGACACCGATGGAGAAGGACTTCGCCTTGAGAACATTCGCTTCGCCGTAATGGATGCCGTAGTTGTAGCTGTACGGACGTTCATTGTTCAGCGGAAGCTTTCTGAGGTTCTTGACGAATTCCCCCTGGACGCGAAGCATCGGGGTGACATTGTAGGAGCCGGCGAAGCCGTAGGCTTTCGCGATATGACCGACAGGGCCGCAGGCTTTCATGCCGTAAGCATGAACTTCCCACTGGCCCGGTTTCTTGTAGATATAGGAGGCGTAAGCGACCGGTACATCTTCGTCATCACCCCAGCCCATGACGACATCTCTGCCCATCGGGTAAAGGGTATCATTGTCCGGATTGTAGAACCCGTTAGCTCCTTGCATCATCGCCTGCAGTGCGAGCTTGGTTGGTTTCAGTTTATTGTTAATATCAGTTGCCAGATCTTGCGGTAATCCACTAACAATCGTCTGCACCTTTGTAAGCAGATCAGTTGTGCTAGTGCTCGACTGAATCTGTGTCTGTGCGTCCTTAAGAGTTTCGCCCAATTCCGGATGAAGCTGTACGGCCTGTGCTAACTTCTTGTTTGTTTTCAGTTCATTCAGCAGTTTGCCTTTTACGATATCAGATACCTTGACGCCACGCATCATCGGGCCAGTGTATGCGTAGTTGATATTCGTCGCACGGCCGAAGGCCAGGGTGAGGCGGCCGCCTTTCAGGTAGTCGCCGAAGGAGGCAAAGACGCCTTTGACTTCGCCGTCATAGGTGTAGCCGGTGACGCCCATCTTGACGGGGAACTGGCCGATGCCGATGAGGTTCTTGGACGGGCCGTAGGGGAGATTTGTCGTATCCTGTTTCGGTCCGAAGTGGTAGGTGGTCCACAGGCGGTTCAGATGGAAATCGCCATCGCCGTAGCCATCACGGTTCGCTGCCGCGCCGGTCTTGCCTTCCTTTTCCTTGTTCCAGTCATAACGGTTCACGTCATAGCTATTCTTGCCATTCATATCCAGAATGGTTTCGATCTGACCATAGAGGTGGACGCGGTCGTTCACGGGGGTGATGGTATTTAAGCGGACGCGGGTGGAAATTTCGTTGTGCTTTTTCCCCTTAAATACATCGTCATAGCGGTCGATGCTCTGGACGCGGAGCTCGGTGATGAGGTCGGTCGCACCACGCTTCTTTTCAAGCTCGGCGATGCGGACGCCGAGGTCCTTGAGTTCATTCGCATACTGGGCGGAGAGCTTGGCGAGGGTCTCCTTCTGGGACGCATTCAGTGTGTCTTCCTTCGCCATCAGGCGGGCGACGATCTGCGCGATCTCATAACGGGTGACGTGCTTGTCTCCGCGGAAGGTGCCGTCCGGATAGCCGTCGATGACGCCCTCATCGGAGAGCGAAGCGACGGCCTGATAGGCCCAGTCGTCAGCAGATACGTCGGTGAATGGATTCGCTGCGCTTACGGTCACTGCGGCGCAGGCGAAGCAGGCTGCAATGGCTGCTTTCAAAAAAGCGTGTTTCATGGTTCCTCTCTTCTGAAATCGGAGCCGCTTTCCACATGGTGCGCTCTCGATTTCTCATGCCAAAATGTAATATTAAAACTTACGGGTATTATGTGTATTATTTTTTATTTACAAAACTAAAACATTATAGCGTAATAAGTGGGAGAGTGTCAAGAGAGAAAGGGGTGCAGGTTGATGGGTTCAGGATTCATGGTTCAGGGTTCAGGGTTAGCCCGTGGGGCGTGCCGTCCCTTGATTGCGTGTGAAAGCTCTACTCGCCAGTTAGGAGTGAGGAGTTAGGAGTGAGGAGTGGTGGTGCGGCGCATAAAAATCAGAAGCGCCGCGGAGTTTTGATAGCGCTTCGCGCGCATCGTCATTTCGAGCGTAGTCGAGAAATCTTTATTGCAGAATGCTCATCGCCTGATGTGAGGCAGCACCAAGACATCGTTTTCCCTCGGCTCATACACACTGATTCCCGCAGTGCAGTAAAGATCCCTCGGCTGCGCTCGGGATGACGATGTCGGCAAATCCCAGTCACTAATCACTCCTAATCCCTAGCCACTAATCCCTAGCTACCAGTCACCAGTCACTAGTCACTCCTAATCCCCAATCCCTAATCCCTAGCTACTCATCCCTGCTTTCAAACTCCAAGGTTAGCCCACACAAAAAAACCAGCCGCCGATGTGGGGACTGGGCTTTTTATTTTCTTACATTTTCGAGAATTCTGTTTGAATCACTTTCATACCCTTCAGGACAACGAAGGCGATGACGCAGCCTGCGCCGCAGGAGACGGCGAAGAGGGAGACGTAGAAGAAGGCGCCTTTGGCCGAGCCCATGAAGAGGGCGGCGATCGGGTAGGAGAGGAGTCCGCCGATGATCGAGGTACCGACGAATTCTCCGATGACGGCAGCCCAGAGCTTGTGCGTGTGGCTGTAGAGGTAGCCGGAGAGGAAAGCGCCCACCATGGAGCCGGGGAAGGCGAGAAGGCTGCCGGTGCCTAAGAGATTGCGAATGAGGGAGGTGCCGAAGGCGGCTGCGGTGCCATAGCGCGTGCCGCAGAGGACCGCCAGAAAGATGTTGATCATATGCTGCAGGGGAAATGCTTTCGTCACGCCCAGTGGAAAGGAGAACATGGGGGAAAGCAGTACGCCGGCGGCGACCATCAGCCCGGCAAAGATCCATTTGCGCAGGGCAAGACTTTTTTCATCGGCAGATGTCATGGGAAGGACCTCGTTTCTTGGAAATCGTGGATAGTGAGCGGTTTGCTGTTTCGTATAGCATAGCACAGATGGGAGGTGAGATAAAGGGTTTAAGGGTTCAGGGTTAGCTCATGGGGCGTGTTGTACCTTGATTACATGCGAAAGAGGTTCAGCGGGTTCAACAGGTTCAGTGGGTTCAAAGGGGGTGGTGCGGCGCATAAAAAAAATAGAAGCGCCGCGGAGTATAGATGGTGGCGATGCCCGAAGGCGGTATTTAAGTCACCAGTCACTAGCTACCAGTCACTTGCGGCTCCTAATCCCTAGCCACTAATCCCTAGCTACTAATCATCCCTGCTTTCAAACTTTAAGAGTTCAGGGTTAGCCCCTTGGGCGTGCCGTCCTTTGATTGCGTGTGAAAGAGGTTCAGCAGGTTCTATAGGTTCAACGGGGATGATGCGGCGCATAAAAATCAGAAGCGCCGCAGAGTATAAATAGGGCGATGCCCGAAAGTAGTATTCAAGTCACCAGTCACTCGAGACACTTAATCCCTAATCCCTAGCCACCAGTCACTAGCCACTAGCCACCAGCTACTTTTTCCCCAAGACCATCCCGAGCACGCTTCCGAAGAGGAAGAAGGAAATCCAGGAAAGTCCATAGCCTGCCAGTGGGAGGGACTGCATGAGGCCGTCGATCGCGCCGAGGGAGAGACCAGCCGTGTGACATCCGTCGTAGAGGGCAGGGATCAGGGTGCAAAGGGTGGCGCAGGCGTAGACGCTGCGTTTCCCGCCGAAGAGGTGATCGCCGAAGGTGAGGAAAATGAGGGAGATGGTCAAAGGATAGAGGAACATGAGGACCGGAATGGCAGCGGTGATGATGGTGGTGAGGCCGAAGAGGGCGATACCAAAGGAAATGAAGGAGAATACGGTCACCCAAGCTCTGTAGGAGAGCGCAGGGATGAGTTTCTTGAAATATTCGCCGCAGGCGGTGATGAGGCCGACGCTGGTGGTGAGGCAGGCGAGGAGGACGATCACACCCATCAGGATGCGGCCGTAGCTGCCGAAGTAGTGGTGCGCGGTGCCGACCAGGATGTCTGCGCCGTTTTTCATGAGTCCCAGCTCCTCTACGGAGCAGGCACCGATGACGGAAAGGAAGATGTAAATGACAGCCAGGCAGACGCCCGCGATGAGGCCGCTCTTCAGGGTATGGGAGGCGACCTCTTCATTGCTTGTCGCGCCATACTGACGGACAGCATTGACGACGATGATGCCGAAGACGAAACCGGCCAGTGCGTCCATGGTGTTATATCCATCGAGGAAGCCCTGCGTCAGTGCTTTGATGGAGGGCTGATAGGCTGCCTGTGCCTCCTGCCAGCTGCCCATCGGGAAGAGTGTCGCTGTGATGAAAAGGATGGCGAGGAAGAGAAGGAGTGCCGGGGTGATGATCTTCCCGATGCGGCTGACCAGTTTCGACGGGCTGATGGAGAGCCACCAGGAGATCGCGAAAAAGATAAAGGCGAAGGCATAGAGCGCGGTCTGCTGCATCGATTCACCGAAGAAGGGCGCGATGCCGATCGCATAGGATGTCGTCGCTGTACGGGGGATGGCGAAAGCCGGCCCGATGGTGAGGTAGAGGCAGACGGTGAAGAAAATGGCGTAGCCCTTGTGTACACGGGAGGCCAGTGACTCAAGGTCGCTCCCGGCATAGCCGATCGCTGCGACGGCAAGGATCGGAAACCCTACACCTGTCAAAAGAAAGCCCAGCGTCGCGGGAATGGTATCCACGCCTGCATTCTGGCCCATGTACACAGGGAAGATCAGATTCCCTGCGCCAAAGAAGAGGGCAAAGAGCATCAGCCCGATCGGGATCAAGTAATTTTTCTTCATACTAAACTCCTTTCATGAATGGGGGAAGGATCCGGGATCGGATCCGGAAACGGCTTGCGGAAATGGTTCTGTCACTTCCAAGGGTTCAGCAGGGCGGCACATCCCTCTTATAAAGAGCCGCCGCATTTTTCGGATTGCATATACCGCTCGCAAAGCGGAGGCGCCTAGACCCGTGAACCTTGGGATTTCTTCCTGCCAATAAAAAATCCCTGCCGGAAAACATCCGACAGGGCACATTGCGTGAGGTACCACCTTGCCATGGAAACAGACTGCTGTTTCCTGCTCAATTGGGCGATAACGGAGCCGCCGCTTTTTTCTATACCGCAAGGGGGATCAAAAAAAGGACTCTCGGGTGACGTGGCTGCGTCCTTTTCAGCAGTTTTCACCATCCACTGCCTCTCTGAGAAAATTCACCAGCCTGATCCCGATCCTAGTCTATTTTGAAATTGGACACATTCTACCATGATTTGAATAGAAAGTCAAATGAGTTTGGGGTATGGACTTAGGGCCAGCCCATGGGGCGTGCTACCTTTTGCTTGCGTGCGAAAGAGGTTCATCGGGTTCTATAGGTTCAAAAGGTTCAAAGGAGGTTGATGCGGCGCCAGATCCTTCGACTCAGTTCTCACTGCTTTGCCTTTACATTTTCGAACATCCGACATTTCACTCCGCTCAGGATGACGAAATGCGCCGCGGAGTATAAATCATGATGATACCCGAAGGTTGTATTTAGTCACCAGTCACTCCTAATCCCCAATCCCTAATCCCTAGCCACTCATTCCTGCTTTCAAACTTTGGGTGCGGCGCGAAAAATAATGAAGCGCCGCAGAGTAGAAATAGGGCGATGCCCTAAAGTAGTAACTTGAGATTTCTAATCCCTGCTTTCACACATTCATCGTTTATCGGTCTGCAAGGAAGATTTCTCGGCAACGCTTTCAATGACGATACGGGAGTCTGATGTCTTCTAGCCTCTTAGTCTCTTAATCACTCAGTCACTTGAGACTCCTAATCCCTAGCCACTAATCCCTAGCTACCAGTCACTAGTGACTGGTGACTTGAATACTGCTTTCAGGCATCTCCCCGTTTCGTCATCCTGAGCGGCGAGAAACGTCGTATGTGAGAGTACGAATGCCAGAACAGCTGCGACCTCTTCATCGATCTCGGCGAAGCCGCCACCTTCATTCCTAATTCCTAATTTAAAAAGTACTCGCACACCTTTCTGGCCGCTTCGACATCGACCATGTGGAAGGGGGAGAGCGCCTTGACGATGCGGCAGAGGACGCCGTGCTTCCGGAAGAGACGGATCGCATTTTCCCGCGTCTTCTCTCCGCCTTGTGCCAGATAGCCACGGTCCAAGGCTTCCATGCGATGTCCTTCTTCTCTGTAGTCTTCGCGTGCCAGACCATGGAGGAGGAGAATGAGGTCGACGGCCTTCTGCTCTTCGATATCTTTGGTGAGCATGCGGTTCTCCCAGTCCAGAAAGGTGAAATTCCCCTCTTTCCATGTGATGTCACGCAGTGCCGGACGGCCATGGACGATGCCTGCCTGATGGAGGGAGCACAGCGCGCGGCCGGCCTCTTCGAGAAGCTGCTCCTTGTCTTCTTCCGGCATGTCGGTATCGAGCCAGTTCTTCAGTGTGCGCCCGCCGTCCTTAGTCACCATATAGTCCGGCGTCAGCACCAGGATCTCCGGCACAAGCAGCGGCGCGGCGCGGCCGGCGATGGTCATCTTCGCCACTTCGAAATAAAATTCCTTCTCGACGGAATATTTAGCAAACTGTTTCCGTCCATTTCCCATCTTCCGCTTGATCCAGTACGTCTCACCATCCAGCGTGAAGGAAATCACGCGCCGGTCCACTGCCTTTGCTATCGCTTCCTCCGCCGCCTGTTTCAGCCGCGGATCATTTGTAATCTCACTCATACTTTGCCTCGCTTAGGTTATTTTTACTTATATTTTACCAAAGGGAAGGCTGGCAAGGCAAGGTTTGGGAGAGGGGACTAGGGACTGGGAGCTAGTGGCTGGGGACTGGAAGGCTAATACACCGAGAGATACCAGTCCCCGCATCGTCATTTCGAGCGAAGCAAGAAATCTTTTTCATTGGCGATCCGGCGGTCGATGACAGGAAACCAAAACGGGAAGCTGCTATCAAGAGACCTTCGGGCATCGCCCCGTTTCGTCATCCTGAGCGGAGTGAAACGTCGTATGTGAGAGTACGAATGCCAGAACAGCTGCGACCTCTTCATCGATCTCGGCGAAGCCGCCACCGATTAGCCTTCCCCATTGGGGAAGAGGGACCGCGGAGCGGTGGATAGGGTACTCTCATAAACGACGTACTTGAGACGCTCCTTCCCGCTCTCTTTCATACCGCCTGTGCCCTATCCGCCCCTTCGGGGCACCTTCCCCTCGAGGGGAAGGCTGGCGATACGAGGGGAACCTGCGCTTAAGAGACCTTCAGGCATCGCCCCATTTCGTCATCCTGAGCGGAGTGAAATGTCGGATGTTCGAAAATGTAAAGGCAAAGCAGTGAGAACTGAGTCGAAGGATCTGGCGCTGCCACAACCCCGCTCTACCTTTCGAACCCATAGCACCCGCTCCCCCTCTTTCGCAAACGATCAAAGGGAGCCCCGCCACAAGGGCTGACCTTACACCCCAAACTCGCTCTCCGCCGTTTTCCTTGCGTCCCTGCCCGGTTTCCTCCCCACATCTTGTGCATATACAAGAGGCAAGGGAAATGATACAATGAAGTTATTCACAATGCCATTTGAAAACCGCAGAAGATCGTGTGGAAAAGCCATAGAAAGCATCTACTAATTCACAGACTTATCCACTTATCCACAAAGATATTCAATCGCCGCTTTCTCCGATGCCATCAAGCCTCTTCCCCAAGAGGCTGATCGGAGACAACGCCTTATTCACAATTATTCACAAAGTCATTCACATAGTCACAGCCACGGCGGCTGCCCTATGCATGGCAAGCGAGGTAACCTATGGACTTCTTTCAATTATGGGATCAGATCCTGGACTATATCGACCAGTATGACCACCCGTACTATGACATGTTTTCCAACGAAGTCTTTCCTATCTCCATGACAGAAAACATACTGACGATTTCGCCCAAAAACAAGCGGCGGAAACCATGGATCGAAAATGTATATAAAGGAAAGCTGGAAAAAATTATTTTCGACATCACGGGGAAGCAGCTTTCCATCGAGATCTCCGATATCATGAATCAGCCCGCGGAACCCGCGCCGATACCGCCGGTTCCGGAAGCCGGTGCCTCCAAAAAGCAGGCGGCGAGCGAGGCACCCTTCCCGATGGCCCATGAGACAGCCGATGCCCCCTATGAAAATACGCCTATCCCTCTCCCAGAGCCTGATATCGATGATCCCTTTCCGAAGGAAGCCATGCCGCCGGATTTTTCCAAGCTGAAGCCTATGACGGCCGATGAGGTACCGCTCCCTGACATCCGGGAGCTCGGAGAGACCTCCCTCTTCGATGCGCCTGTGCGCAGCGAGCCGAAGAAGAGAAATGCCTTCCTGCCGAATCCAGTCAATGAAGAATACACCTTCTCCACCTTCGTCCATGGCAACTGCAACGAGATCGCCTTTCAGGCCGCTTATGCGGTCGCCAAGACGGCCGACCATCCGGATCAGGCCGATCAGAAAATGAACCCTCTTTTCATCTACGGTCCCTCCGGCCTTGGCAAGACGCATCTACTCCACGCCATCTGCAACTACATCCACGAAAACAAGCCGGAGCTTTCCGTCCTCTTCGTCTCGAGCGAGACCTTCACCAATGAGCTGATCGATGCCATCCAGAATCACACCATGCCGAAATTCCGTGCCAAGTATAGAAATCTGGACTTTCTCCTGATCGACGACGTGCAGTTCTTCGGCTCCAAGGATGCGACGAAGATGGAGATCTTCAATACATTCAATGACCTCTTCGATAAGAAGAAGCACATCATCATGACGAGCGACCGCACACCGCAGGATATCGACAAGCTCGAAGACCGCCTGCAGACGCGCTTCTCGAGCGGGCTCGTCGCCCCGATCTCTCCGCCGGACTATGAGATCTGCTGCATCATCCTTCAGCAGAGAGCAGAAAAGCTCAATATCACACTCCCGAAAGATGTGGTCGACTATATCGCAAGTCATATCAATACCAATGTCCGTGAGCTGGAGGGGGCTTTCAATAAGCTCGTCACCTTCTCGCAGATCAAGAAACAAACGATCACGCTCGCCTTCACCAAGGATGCGCTGAAAGACCAGATCCCCCTCGACAACCGTCAAGAACTTACCGTCGACTTCATCATCGATACCGTCTGCCAGTACTACGGCGTCAAGAAGGATAAGCTCCTCGGCCGCGGCCGTCCGCAGAAGATCGTCATCCCGCGCCAGATCGCCATGTACCTGTGCCGCAATGAGCTGAACGAGTCCTACCCGACGCTGCGTGACTATTTCCATAGAAAAGACCACTCGACAGTCCTCTATGCCTGCGAACGCGTGGAAAAAGACATCGAGCGTGACCCGCAGACCCGCGCTTCTATCGAAGCGATCCGAAAGCTCTTAAAGCAGCGGGGATAAGGGCCCCCATGGGCGGATGAGGTGAAGTATCCCTTTCTACCATGCCCCTCACTCACTGTGAACAACCCCATTTCCCATCATCCAATATCCTGCTGAAAAACTGTGAAAAACGTCAGGTTCGCAAAAACCTGTGAAAACCGTGAATTCCCAAAAAAGTTATTCAATCCTTTTTAACAAACCGCGAGATCCGAGAAAATCTCACTTTTCACAGAGTTATTCACTTATTCACACCGTCCTACTACGGCGACTACTATCTTTTATCTATCATCGTTATTTTTTAGAGGTGCTGCCATGAGAGTCATTTTCGACAAAACGGAATTGTCTGATGCGATCGACCGCGTACAGCGGGCTGCACAGGCAAAAATTACATCCAATACCAATAACGGATACTTCATTGCTGCAGAAAACGGAAAAGTCGAGCTGCAGGCCAATGATTACACCATCGGGATCAAAACAAGCTGCCCGGCCATGATCGAGGAAGAAGGCATTATCGTGATTGCTGCCAGCCAGCTGCAAAGCACGATCCGCATGATGCCGGCAGGGGATATCGTCATGGAAAAGAAAAAAGAGGAAAATATGGTCTCCTTTACCTGCGGCTCTTATTTTGCCCGCTTCCCGACCCGCGACATCAATGAATTCCCGGAAGTCAAAGAAATGGAGCATACCAATCATGCGACAGTCTCCTGCCAAGACTTCAAAGAAATGACCGGTCAAGTCTCCTTTGCCACGGCTTCCGACAAACAGAAGCCGCTTTTCACCGGCGTGCTCTTTGAGGTCGATCAGTACCGCTTCATCATGGCGGCGACCAATACGCACCGCCTGGCTGCCAAAGAGATCACACTGCCGGAGGAAGCAAGCGCCAAAGGACGCTTCGTCGTTTCAGGCAGCATCCTTTCGGATGTGGTCCGCCTGCTGCCGGATGAAGATGGCAGCACCGTCGAGATCTCCTGGTCTAAAAACCATGTCGCCTTCACCTTTGGCAGCACGTACTTCATTACCAGCCTTCTCAACGGTGAATATCCGGATTACCACCGCGTCATCCCGACCCATCATGATGCACTCGTGACAGTCAATGTTCACGATTTTCAGGAAGCCGTCCGTTTCGTCAGCCCGATCTCCAGCGGTGTGGACTACCATACCATCAATTTCATCTTCCATGAGGATGTGGTGGAGATCTACGAAGAGGATCCTGCGATCGGCCGCAGCAGCACATCGATCCCCATCAAGCTCGAAGGCGAGCCGATCAAGATCACCTACAACTGCAACTATATCGAAGATATCCTGAAACATTCTGAGGGCGAGACAGTCATCCTGCATCTGCAGAAAAACGGTCCGCTTCTGGTAGAGCAGGAAGAAGATAAAGCCTACCAGTATGTCGTGACACCGATGAGGGGGAGACATTGATGGAAATCATAGCCGCCTACGGAGATTACATCCAGCTTGACCAGTTTTTGAAAAAGATCGATGCGATCAGCTCCGGCGGAGAGACCGCTGCTTACCTTGCCCAGCATCAGGTGACGCTGAATGGCAAGCCTGTCCACGAAAAACGCAAGAAGATCCGTCCCGGAGATGTCCTTGCCATCGATGGCAGGGAGTATCAGATGAAGGCCGAATAGGGAAAAGGAAAAGGAGCTGTAAAGAAATGAATCCTCATTTCTTTACAGCCCCTTTTTACTTTGCTTTCATTTGGTTCAAGGTTCAGGGCTCTCGTGGCGGCTTCGCCGCTTTTTTTAGAAGATGGTATTCTCGTATCGCAGCCTTCCCCTCTAGGGGAAGGCGCCCGAAAGGGGCGGATAGGGTGACTATGGCATGAAAGACAGCTGGGATAAGGTTTCCCGGTCACTCCTATGAGAGCTGCAAGTCCCCCGCGGCAGATGGAACGCGAAAATGAGATGATCGTTATTTCACATCGCCTTTTTTCGTGGGGAAAATGGGGTATAATAGGAGAAAGAAATGAAACCACTGCGAGTCAGGAACTACGAAAGGATCTCCCATGTACTGCGAAAAGCTTCGTCTGATCCATATCAGAAATCTGGATGATAAAACCATAGAGCCCGGAAAGGGACTGACCTTCATCGCCGGCCCCAATGGCTGCGGCAAGACGAATCTCATCGAGGCCATCTATTACAGCTCCGTGGGGAAGTCCTTTCGCACGGCGAATGACAATGATATGATCCGGCTCGGCGCGGAGGAGGGCTCGATCCTCTTGACCTACCGCGTGCATCAGACCTCGCATGTGCTGAAGATCCGCATGGTGCGCGGGCAGGGAAAGAAATTCTATCTGAATGATACGCCGATCCGCCGCAAGGAGCTTCTAGGGCTCTTCCGGACGGTCCTCTTCACACCGGATGAGCTGCAGCTCATCAAAGGCGCGCCGCTCATCCGCCGCCGCTTTCTGGATATGGAGATCTCACAGGTTTCTCCCCGCTACTATGAGACGCTCCTTTCCTACAACAGGGCCGTGCAGCAGCGCAATGCGGCCTTCCGTCAGGCGCAGCTCTCCGGACGCAAAGCAGAAGTGGATCTGTGGGATATGCAGATCGCCAAGGGGGCAGCCTATCTCGTGAAGAAACGTCTGGAAACGGTCGCGAAGATGAACTGTAAGGTTCCTTTGCTGGAGCGGTATCTGACGGGGGAGAAGGAGACGCTTTCCATCCGCTATGCGCAGCAGGGGGAAGAAGAGGCGCACACCGAGGTGGAGTGGTACCTGACGATGCTTTCCCGGCATCGTGAGATGGATGCCCGTCTGGCGCATACCTCTGTCGGCCCGCATCGGGATGACCTCCGATTTCTTCTGAACGGGCTCGATATCGCCGCTTATGGCTCGCAGGGACAGCAGCGGACAGCGATCCTTTCGATGAAGCTCTCGGAAATGGAATTCATCAAAGAGGAAACGGGCTCCTATCCCGTACTGCTCTTAGATGATATCGGAAGCGAGCTCGATGCCGCGCGCAGGGAGGCTTTGATGACGTATCTGGAAAAAGAGAAGATCCAGACACTCATGACGGGGACTGATCCCGCACTTGCCGGCATGGGGACTGTGATAGAAATGAAAAACCAATAAAAAAAGGTCAGCGCTCCTCGTCAGAGGAACGCCGACCTTTTTTGGGCGGAAATAGGCGCGGCAGGGAAGGGGAGGCTTGGAAACGGCCGATCGTATCCCTTTTTTCACCATGACTTTTTAGGGAGCTTTTTCAGCGCTTCCTCCGCCTCCTGATCTGTCATGGACTCGATGGGGCGATGGGTCAGGAGAGCGAGGAGGCGGCGCTTCTCATCCGGGCGGGCAAATTGATGAAAAATGCGCTCCTTATACCCGTGGATCAGCTGATTCACACAGGATTCATAGAGCGGATAGGTACAGGGGAAGCGGCTCGTGACCTCCTGAAAGGTGAAATGCGGATTCCTTCGAAGCAGCTCGATGACGCGGGCGCGCTTTTCCTGACGGTTTTTGCGTTCACAGCTGCTGCAGAGCGAGGTATCCGGCGGCGTGAGTGCGCCGCAGCGTTGGCAGGGGTGGTAGCCGGCGGCGAGCTCGCCTTTTCGGATCTGGAGGACAGCCTTCATCATATCGGAGAAGGGAGCCTGCAGAGCTTCCTTTTCTATATGCGTATCGACCCAGTGTCGGATCCAGTCGGTCTCCTTGTCTGTCAGCGGCTGGTCATACATGCGCTGCTCCTTTTCGATCGCGCGATTGATGGGATCTAAGGTCGTGAAGGTCTGGTATTTCTTCTTTCGCGGACCGGCGATGAAGCGGATATCTGTGAATCGCTTTCCGAATTCATCCTCCGACAGGCGCGAAAGGATATCGTTCTTGATGACATAGAGCTGCTGGAGAAAGACGGAATTCGTGACAGTCACGAAGAGCATGTCATTCTTATAGCTTGAGACATAGGACTCCTTCGCCATCACCTGGCCCACCAGCTTTTCCCAGCGCTTCTGGAAGAGGAAGAATTGGAATCCTTCGTGACCGAAGAGCCGATGGTTCAGGTCGGAGGAGGAAAATACGCTGGAAATCTTCTCCATCCGGCGAAACCGTTTTCCTGTGGGTTTCTTATCTTCGTCCATAAAGGCCTCCGTTGAAATGTGAAATACGAAATGAAAAATGCTGGTGCAGCGCATAAGAATGATAAGCGCGGCAAAGTTATACATATGAGGGGGCTATATGTATTGTGCGCCCCTTCCGTCCCATCTGAACCTGACAGGCTCATTTCATAGTAGGGCGCTACTGCGCTGGGGAAAATCGTAAGCCTAATCCCTAGTCCCTAGTCACTGTTCACCAGCTACTCATTACTTCCATTATACTATAGCCTGCCTTCTTCCTGCTTTGTGAATAAATTTTCTATAACGGTCTCTATTGCTTTTTTATTAAATGCATATGGGGAAAATGCACTATAATAAAAGCAAATGCGAAAGAAATGGGCTTGATTTTCCGCGGATATATGGCCCGTCAGACAGAAAGGAAGGATCTGTATGCCGGAAAGTAAGAATGGAAAGATCGATATCGATCGTTATCGCGTCAAAGAAGGAGAAAAGATCTCACTGAAGGATTTCCCGACAGCCTGCGATGTGAAGATCGAGAAAGCAGAAGTGAAGGAAAGATATTTTCCGGAAATCATCGAAAAATTGAAGGTGCTTCAGGAAAAGCTCTATGCCCAGAATACCTACGGTCTCATCATCGTCCTGCAGGCGATGGATGCGGCCGGCAAGGACGGTACGGTGAATCATGTCTTTGCGAGCCTCAATCCGGGCGGCGTGAAGGTCGTCTCCTTCTAACAGCCGACAAGTGAGGAGAAGGATCATGATTACATGTGGCGCATCAATAAAGCCCTGCCGGAGCGCGGAAATATCGGCATTTTTAACCGTTCGCAGTATGAAGACGTCATCGTGACGCGCATTCATGATCTGATCCATCAGGGGCAGCTTCCTAGGAATCTCATTCACAAGGACATCTGGGAAGAGCGTTATGAGCAGATCACAAACTGGGAAAAATATCTGGCAGCCAACGGCTTCCCCATGGTCAAGATCTTTCTGCATGTATCCAAAGAGGAGCAGCAGAAGCGCCTCATGGACCGCATCTTCAACCAGCAGAAAAACTGGAAATTCTCCATGGCAGATATGCGTGAGCGCCAGTATTGGGACCAGTATCAGGAAATTTACGGAGAAATGATCTCCAAAACATCGAAAGACTATGCGCCGTGGTATATCGTTCCGGCGGATAACAAGTGGTACACCCGCTACGTCGTCTCGCAGATCACACTGCAGGCACTGAAGAAGATCGATCCCCAGTTCCCGCCGCTGGCTCCCGACATCGCCGAGCAGCTCGAAAAATTCAAAAAGTTCATCTCCTCTGTGGATGTGAAGTCGCTCGAAGAGATCCAGCAGGCGATCAAGAAGGAGTGACTGGTGACTAGGGACTAGTGACTAGAGACTAAGAGACTGGGAGACATTAGACTCTCTCGCACTGTCATTTCGCACAAAGCGAGAAATCTTTCTTCTAGTCCGATCAACGATGCATGTGTGAAAGCAGAAATACGCAGCATCAAGGCTCGGCTCCCCGCCAGTGCCTATGTGGTGATACTTATCGCAGCGTGCCATAGGACGTCGCTTTCGATCATGACGCGCGAAGAACTATCAAGATTCTGCGGCGTTTCTGCTTTTTTATGCGCCGCACCACTCCCATTGAACCCTATGAACCTGTTGAACCCGCTGAACCTCTTTCGTGGGTAATCAAAGGGCGGAACGCCCTTGGGCTAACCCAGAACCTTGAACCCTGAACCTGATAACTTTAATTTTGTTTCACGTGAAACAAATACACTTATAACAACAATCATTATCAAAAGGAGAGAACGACCATGGAAAAAGAAATGCCTGAGATCAAGATCGACATTGACCGCTATCGCGCCAAGGAAGGCGATAAGATCAACCTCAAAAAGATCGCCACGGCCTGCGATATCGACATCGACAAGGAAGCCGTCAAGACAGCCGCTTTTCCGGAAGCATTGGAAGAGATCAATCTCTTGCAGGCAAAGCTCTATGCACAGAGTACCTATGGGCTCATCATCGTCTTGCAGGCGATGGATGCGGCAGGCAAGGACGGGACGATCAAGCACGTCTTCTCGCATCTGGATCCGAATGGCGTCCATGTCGTTTCCTTCAAGCAGCCGAACAGTGAAGAAAAGGACCACGACTACATGTGGCGTATCAATCGCGCGCTGCCGCGCCGCGGGGATATCGGCATCTTCAACCGTTCCCATTATGAGGATGTCATCGTGACCCGCGTGCATGACCTCATCAAAGAGGACAAGCTGCCGCAGAATCTGGTCAATAAAAATATTTGGGATACCCGCTACCGGCAGATCAAGGACTGGGAGCGCTATCTGGGGGAGAATGGCTTCCATGTCATCAAGATCTTTCTCCATGTCTCCAAGGATGAGCAACGCAACCGTCTGGCCGAGCGCATCCTGAACAAGAAGAAAAACTGGAAATTCTCCATGGCAGATATCAATGAACGCCGCTACTGGGACCGCTATCAGGAGCTTTACAGCGAGATGATCACGGCGACAAGCACAAAGGCTGCGCCGTGGTACATCGTTCCGGCGGATAACAAGTGGTATACCCGCTACGTCGTCTCGCAGATCGTCATCAGGGCGCTGCGCGATATTGCGCCGGAATTTCCGGAAATGTCGAAGGAGATCAAGAACCAGCTCGACGAATTCCGCCGTCTCATCGAAAGCGGCAATGTCGGCATGATCGAAGAAATGCAGGATATGATGAAAGGCGGAAACTAGGGATAGGTGACTAGGGACTAGGGACTAGTAGCTAGGGATGAGTGGCTAGGGATTAGGAATTGGGAATTAGGAATGGTGGTGCGGCGCATAAAAATCAGAAGCGCCGCGGAGTTTTGATAGCGCATCGTCATTTCGAGCGTAGCCCTCAATCTTTATTTCAGAACGTTCATCGCTTGATGTGAGACAGCACCAGGACATCGTTTTCCCTCGGCGCATACACGCTGATTCCCGCAGTGCAGTAAAGATCCCTCGGCTACGCTCGGGATGACGATACCGGCGAATCCCAGTCACCAATCACTCCTAATCCCCAATTTCTCATTCCTAATTTCTCATTCAAGCAGAGCTTTCAAACGTAATCATGGGACAGCACGCCCCACGGGCTGCCCGGCACCGGCGAGTCCTTCGCCTTTACATGGAATGATATAATAAGATATATATGACCAATATCCTATGACACTTTCCCTGATTTTTTCTACGAGGTGAAGATCATGAAAAAGACAATCGCTATGATGCTGGCGTTGGCTGCGATCTCTACGACCGCATTCGCATCCCCGCAGACGACCTTCCGTCCGGGTGAATTTGAGATCAATGCAGGCATGTGGGACTCGGCGGCTCGCACTGCCGGCTACAAGTCGGATGGAGAATGGAATTTCCTGGGCGGCGTAAGCTATGGGATTACCGATAAATGGGCAGCGCAGTACCAGTACACCGGCCTTCACACCGATCATACGAATGGAAATATGAATGAACTCAATGCGGTGTATTCCCTGCATCCGCAGGTCGCTGCTTTTGCGGGCTGGAACCGCATCGCCATGAAGGACTATCCGTCGGGGATGCTTGACAATAGCAAAGCCACCAATAACATTTTCCAGCTGGGCGTCGTAGCCCGTCAGCCTGTGACGGACGTCGTCGATGTCTATGCGAAAGGGGCTCTCGGCACGGAAGAAACTTCCATGTGGGAGGCTGGCGTGAACATGGCTGTCGACAGCAATGTGGATCTGACAGCCGGCTATCGCTATATGAATACCCGCGGAAACAGTGACCGCAATGTCTCTTATAAGGGATTCCTGGCAGGCGTTTCGTATCGCTTCGGCGGACATGACCCGGTCATGTCCTATGAAGAAGAGCCTTCGAAGAATTATGATTTCGAAGAAGATGAGCCTAGCGATGTGAGTGTAGTGAGGACAGAGGCTCCGGAAGAAGCGCTTCCGGCAGAAACACCGGCTAAGGCAGCGGAAAATGATTACTATCTGAATAGCGTCCTCTTCGAAAGTGACTCGGCGGATATTCAGAATGCCCAGAAGGTGAATCTGGATGCGTTCGTGAAGCAGGCGAAGAAAACCGGCCATGTCTTCAAGCTCGTCGGCCGTGCGGATCCGACCGGCAGTGCAGAGTACAACAAAGAGCTCGCTGCCCAGCGCGTGAAGAGCGTCAAGGAATACGCTGTCTCTCAGGGCGTCGATGCGACAAAGCTGGTCGAAATGGTGAAAGGGGCAGACAGTGACAGCAAGGATCACGCTGCCGCTCGCCGCGTTGATATTTTTGAACATAAATAATGTGAGACATATAAAAAAGGGGCTGTGAAGAAATGAATCCTCATTTCTTCACAGCCCCTTTTTAC
>ERZ773202.651-NODE-651-length-29836-cov-27.304926_pt1 | contig 29836 bp, 31 predicted proteins | sample MGYA00580998_ERZ773202 | MGnify/ENA primary metagenome ERZ773202 (study PRJEB29015, sample SAMEA2737803) | human gut metagenome | biome: human gut; feature: human-associated habitat; material: faeces | place: China | collected 2012 ...
GCACCTTAACTATCATTTGTTGTCGATATTAATCGTTGTTTATCACGACTTATTTCCCGATGCAGAAGTGCTTGAAGATATTGTTTAGTGTTTCCTGACTACTGATCTGTCCACCAGTGATTTCGCCAAGTTCATCCAATACGATTTTCAGGTCTTCTGCAATGATGTCGCCACTCATGTCCATATCCATCGATTCCAATACACGGGAGAGGGATTCGTTGGCATGGATGAGGGCTTCGTAGTGGCGGGCGCTGGTCACGATGACATCGTTTTCTGATATTTCAGGAATGTCGGCTGCTTCTACCAAAGCTTTCTCCAAGAGGGGGATGTTCTCGCCTGTGCGGGCGCTGATGCTCAGGATGCTAATGCTTGCTGGCGAAGACGAGGGTGAAGAGGCAAGGCTGTTCTTGTCTGCCGACAGGGCGGAATAATGGAAAGGAAGTGAGGTTGGGTCGAACGAGAGAGCATCGATCTTGTTGAATACCATCAGCAGTTTTTTGCCTTGGTTCTTTTTCTCCATCTCATCAATTTCTGATTCTGCAGGCAGTTCATCGAGGAGCCAGATGATGATGCGGGCCTCTTCCATCTTCTGGAAGGTGCGCTCGATGCCGATGTTCTCCACCACATCGTTGGTCTTGCGGATTCCGGCAGTGTCGATGAAGCGGAAGGTGATGCCGTCGATGAGGGTGGTGTCTTCTATCACGTCACGCGTGGTGCCGTGGATGTCGCTCACGATGGCTTTTTCCTCGTGGAGCAGTCGGTTGAGCAAGGTGCTTTTGCCCACATTGGTCTTGCCCACGATGGCTACAGGAACGCCCTGCTTGATGGCATTTCCCGTCTCGAAAGAGTGGGCAAGGGTATTGATGCGGCGCTCTATCTCTTCGGCAAGAGCTCGCAGGTCGCTGCGGTCGGCAAACTCCAGTTCCTCGTGGTCGCTGAAGTCGAGTTCCAGTTCAAGCAGCGAAGTCATCTTCAACAGTTTTTCGCGTAGTCGTGTCAGCTCGTTGCTGAAATGTCCCTTCAACTGGCTCATTGCCATGTGGTGGGTGGCCTTGTTGGTTGAGGCTATCAGGTCGGCCACGGCTTCAGCTTGCGACAGGTCCATCTTGCCGTTCATATAGGCACGACGGGTGTATTCGCCTGGCTCAGCCTGTCGACAGCCCACTTCTGTGAGCCGTAGTAAAACCTGTTGAAGAATGTATCTGCTGCCGTGACAGGAAATCTCCGTGGAGTCTTCTCCCGTGTAACTGTGTGGTGCCCTGAATACGCTAACGAGCACGTCGTCGATGGTTTTTCCGTCCTTATCTTTAATCTCTCCATAATGTAGGGTATTGGCTTTCGCCCCGGTCAGAGGTTTGCCGTTGGCTGATGTGAAAACCTGGTCGGTGATGGTAATGGCGTTGTTACCGCTGAGTCGGATGATTCCGATGGCACCGCCGGCAGGTGTTGCCAGGGCACAGATACATTCTTCTTGATTCATTTTTTATTGTTTATTTTAAAGCTTTTGCCCTTACAGGGCGATAGGGGTGCTTGCTTTTTAACCCAGGGTGTTACCCTGGGCTAGGAGCTTCTGCCCTTTACCTTTCCCTTCGGCCGGTGACCGTTGGTTCAGGGCGTGTTGCTGCAATGAGATTTAAATTCTATCGAGCACTACTTTGATGAGGTTGTCGATGGTACTCTTGTATCCAGTATTGGCACTGAGGGCACGTCGGTTGGCGATGACCATGCAGCAGGTGAGCGCCTTGTGTCCGAGGAGCAGCGACAGTCCGGCAAGAGCCGAACTCTCCATCTCGAAGTTGTTGACACGCAGACCGTTATATTCGAACGCCTCAATTTTTGCATTCAGCTCTGGGTCGGCCAAAGGTGCACGCAGTTCTCTGCCCTGTGGACCATAGAATCCGCCACAGGCGATGGTGATTCCTCGCACCATGTCATCGGCGGCAATGCGGTCGAGGAGTTCCGGATTGTTGTCCACGCAGTAGGGATTGCCTATCTGGTCGTTCCATTTCACCTGTTGTTTGAATTCCTTCTCGGTGTCAAGGTCGCAGATTTCATTGCGGCGTGCATAGAAGTTGATGAGTCCATCGAAGCCGATACTTTTCTGTGAGGCAACGAAGGTTCCGGCGGGGCAGTTGAGCTGCAAGCCTCCACAGGTACCAATGCGCACGAGGGTGAGTGTGGTGTGTTCGGGCTTCTCGGTACGTGTCTTGAAGTCGATGTTTTTCAGAGCGTCGAGCTCGTTCACCACGATGTCAATATTGTCGCATCCTATTCCTGTGCTCTGAACGGTGATGCGTTTGCCCTTATAGGTGCCGGTAATGGCATGGAATTCACGGCTTTCCACCTCGCACTCTTTCTCTTCGAAGTGGGATGCCACGAGGCTTACACGGCCAGGGTCACCAACGAGAATCACCTTGTCGGCGAGTTGTTCAGGACGCAGATGGAGGTGGAAACAACTTCCGTCCTCATTGATAATCAATTCAGATTCTGCAAAATACTTATTCATAATCTACATGTTTTTTGTCGTTAATAACGTTGGATTGTTCTCGGTTACTCTGCTTTCTGCTATTTAAACCCCAGGCAATACATAAAGCTTTTGCCCTTACAGGGCGTTTGGTTGATTGCCATTATACCCAGGGCGTTGCCCTGGGCTATGAGCTTCTGCCCTTTCAGGGCGTGCTGCTTGTTTACTTTGCAAACCTAAGTCAAGTTTACTTGAATATTTTGCTGAGGTGCAGTTTATCTTATGCAAAGATAGATAAAATCTTTTTTAATTCAAAAGCCTTTGTGCTTTTTTATATTGAAAGTTTCTTAAATAAAGGAAATAAGTGCCATTTTTAATATTATTTAGAGTGTGATATTCGTTTTTTTCTCCCTAAATGTTTACTTTTGCGTTCGATTTTGCGCGGCAAGGGCTTTCTGCAGTACCTGCTGGCGCAAGGAAACAGGTAAACCGACTAATAGAATATACAACAAAAACAGCATAGTATTATGGCAGAATCTATTGACATCCGCGAGCTCAACATCCGGATAGAACAACAAAGCCAGTTTGTCACCAATCTGGTGATGGGCATGAACAAAGTGATTGTAGGACAGAAACATCTTGTAGACTGTCTCTTAATAGGTCTTCTGAGCGATGGCCACATCCTGCTCGAAGGCGTACCTGGTCTGGCAAAGACCTTGGCCATCAAGACCCTCTCTCAGCTTATCAGCGCTGACTTCAGCCGCATTCAGTTTACTCCCGACCTGTTGCCTGCCGACGTGGTGGGTACACAGATTTATTCTCAGAAGGACGAGACCTTCCATGTGAAGAAGGGTCCTGTGTTTGCCAACTTCGTATTGGCAGATGAGATCAACCGTGCTCCTGCCAAGGTGCAGAGTGCGCTGCTCGAGGCGATGCAGGAGCATCAGGTCACCATTGGCGACGAGACCTTCCGACTGCCCAGTCCGTTCCTTGTAATGGCTACGCAGAACCCAATAGAGCAGGAGGGAACCTATCAGTTGCCCGAGGCACAGGTGGACCGTTTCCTGCTCAAGGTCATCATCGACTATCCTACACTCGAGGAAGAGAAGCTCATCATCCGTGAGAACATCGCCGGAGGTCTGCCCGAGGTACATCCCGTCACCACAGCCGACGAGATACTGAAGGCTCGCCAGATAGTGGGCGAGGTTTACATCGACGAGAAGATAGAGCAGTACATTGCCGACATCGTCTTCGCCACCCGTTATCCCGAGCGTTACGGTCTGTCCGACATCAAGGATATGATTACCTTTGGCGGCAGTCCACGTGCCAGCATCTCTCTTGCCAAGGCAGCCAGGGCTTATGCTTTTATCAAGCACCGCGGCTATGTGATTCCTGAGGATGTTCGTGCCGTGGCTCACGACGTGCTCCGCCATCGTGTGGGACTCTCCTACGAGGCAGAGGCTTCCAATGTGACCAGCGAGGAAATCGTGAGCCGCATAATTAATAAGGTGGAAGTACCTTGATTTTGAGGAATAAGTAATTCAAGTTTCGCAAGCTCAGAAGTTAAAGGAGTTATCGCTCCCTACGGTCGCTGAGGAGTTAAGACAACAGTCTTTTTGGCGTAGTTTTTTAAGCAGCAAGACATACGTCTTAACTCCTTAACTCCCTTAACTCCTTTAACTTCCTGATATGCGAAAGTTCAGTAAGTAATAAATGGACACACAAGATATCTTAAAGAAAGTACGCAAGATCGAGATCAAGACTCGCGGTCTCAGCCAGAATGTCTTCGCAGGCCAGTATCACTCGGCCTTCAAGGGCAGGGGTATGGCCTTCGCCGAGGTGAGGGAGTACCAGTATGGCGACGACGTGAGAGACATCGACTGGAATGTGACCGCCCGTTTCCATCGTCCCTTTGTCAAGGTGTTCGAGGAGGAGCGCGAGCTTACCGTGATGCTGTTGGTCGACGTAAGTGGCTCGCTCGACTTCGGTACCACACGGCAGATGAAGCGCGACATGGCTACCGAGATTGCAGCCACCCTGGCCTTCAGCGCCATTCAGAACAACGATAAGATAGGTGTCATCTTCTTCTCCGACCGAATAGAGAAATACATTCCGCCCAAGAAGGGCCGCAAGCACATTCTCTACATCATCCGCGAGATGCTCGATTTTCATCCTCAGAGCCAGCGCACCGACATCGGTGTGGCTTTGGAGTACTTCACACGGGTGATGAAGCGCCATTGCACAGCCTTCGTCATCAGCGACTTCTTCGATGACAAGGACTTTCAGCATCCTCTTCAGATTGCCAATCAGAAGCACGATGTGGCAGCCATTCAGGTGTACGATCCACGTGCCAAGGCGTTGCCCGACATCGGACTCCTCAAGGTGTGCGATGCTGAGACAGGTCACGAGATGTATATTGACACCAGTTCCAAGAAACTGCGTCAGGCGCATACACGCCACTGGCTGATGCGCGAGCAGCTGTTGCGCGAAACCTTTGCCAAGAGCAAGGTCGACTGGACGGCTGTCGCCACCAACGAAGACTTCTCACGAGCTCTGCTCAACCTGTTCATGCAGCGGGGCTGAAAAGCGGAGAAGTAAACCAATAGGGAAAAGAAAAATGACGAAACAGAAGAATATTATCATCATGATGCTTGCCTTCCTGATGCTGTTGCCAGTAGGGTCGACAGCCCAGGAGGTGGTGCAGAAGCTCGACTCTCTGCAAATCCTGATAGGCGAGCAGACGAAGCTTCATCTCAAGGTCACCGCTGCCAAGGGTGCCAAGGTGGTGCTGCCTTCGTTCAAGCCGTCACAGATGCTCACTCCGGGCATCGAGGTGGTGGAGCAGAGCGATGCCGACACCGCCGAGCTCGACGGTGGCAGGCTACAGATAAGCCGCGACTATACGCTCACCTCTTTCGATGAGAAGGTCTACGCTGTACCCGCCCTTCAGGTCAAGGTCAACGGCAAGACCTGTCAGGGCAACCCGTTGGCGCTCAAGGTGCTCACGGTGCCTGTGGATACGGTTCATCCCAACCAGTTCTATCCCCCCAAGGACGTACAGGACAATCCTTTTCTATGGAGTGAGTGGAGTCCTCTGTTCTGGCTCAGCATTCTGGTACTCTTACTCTTCGGTGTCATGCTGTGGCTCTGGCAGCGCCTCCGTCAGAACAAACCTATCGTGATTCGTATGCGCATCGTGAAGCGTGTGCCGGCCCACGAGAAGGCGCTCAGCGAGATCAATGTCATCAAGCAGCAGCACACCGAGTCGCAGGAGACCCAGAAGGAATACTACACCCGCCTCACCACCACGCTGCGCGAGTACATAGAGCAGCGCTTTGGCTTCCGTGCCATGGAGATGACCAGCGGCGAGATTATCGAGCATCTGCAGTCGGCTGGCGACCAGAAGATGATAGACGAGTTGAAACAGCTCTTCCGTACTGCCGACCTCGTGAAGTTTGCCAAGTACGAGACCTTCCTTGGCGAGAATGACGCCAATCTGGTCAACGCCATCAACTTCATCGACCAGACGAAGACCAACGAGCAGACCGTCGAGGAGAAGGTAGCTCCCGAGCTTACCGACCAGGATCGCAAGACGCGCAGTCAGCGCAAGCTCATCAAGGCTTTGCTCTGGTGTGGAGCGATTGTCATGGCAGCCATCACCGCCTACGTGATCTATGGCGCCTGCATGCTGCTGATGTAGGAGTATAGAATAAAAAAGAATAATATTATAAAAACATGGAATTTGCAAGTAAAGCATATTTTCTGTTGCTCCTGTTGCTGATACCTTATATATTATGGTATTTCCTGTACAGGAAGAAGAACGAGCCTACCATGCGGCTGAGCGACACCCGGCAGTTTGCCTATGCTCCCAAGAGCCTGCGCCAGCGCCTTGTCCATCTGCCCATGATGCTCAGATGTCTGTGCTTCGTGCTCATCGTCTGTGCGATGGCTCGTCCGCAGACCCACAACTCCTGGGACAACAAGACGGTGGAGGGCATCGACATCATGATGGCGATGGACGTCTCTACCTCTATGTTGGCAGAAGACTTGAAACCCAATCGTATGGAGGCTGCCAAGGATGTGGCTCACGAGTTTATCTCGGGCCGTCCCAACGACAACATCGGTCTTACCATCTTTGCTGGTGAGGCCTTCACCCAGTGTCCTATGACCACTGACCACGCCAGTCTGTTGCGCCTGTTGCAGGACACCCGTACCGACATTACTGCCCGTGGACTCATCGACGACGGAACGGCGGTGGGTATGGGTCTCGCCAATGCTGTCAGCCGACTGAAGGACTCCAAGTCCAAGAGCAAGGTGGTCATCCTCCTGACCGACGGCAGCAACAACACCGGTGACATTTCGCCTATGACGGCCGCCGAGATAGCCAAGAGCTTTGGCATCAGAGTCTACACCATCGGTGTGGGAACCAACAAGGTGGCTCCTTACCCTATGCCCACAGCGGCTGGCGTTCAGTACGTCAACATGCCTGTGGAGATTGACACCGAGACACTCAGGGACATTGCCCGTACCACTGATGGCAACTTCTATCGCGCCACCAACAACGCCGAGCTGAAGCGCATCTACCACGACATCGACAAGTTGGAGAAGACGAAGATGAATGTCACCCATTTCGCCAAGCGCTACGAGGCTTATCAGCCTTTTGCCCTTGCAGCCCTGTTGGTACTGCTCGCAGAGATAATGCTTCGTATCACCTGGCTCAGAAGAATCCCATAGGGAAGGGACGAGCCGAAGTTCAATTAATATCAAATGAATATGCTAAGATTTGAAGATCCAATATATTTGTGGCTGCTGTGGATGTTGCCGGTACTCGTACTGGTGAGGTTCATAGGATGGCGAAGGAGAAGGGCCAAGCTCCGAAAGTTTGGCGACCCTGAGCTGTTGAAAGCCCTTATGCCCAATGTGTCATCTTATCGCCCCACGGTGAAGTTCGGCTTGCTGCTTGCAGCCTTGGCCCTGCTCATCCTCATGGTGGCGCGTCCACAGATGGGCAGCAAGATTTCTCACGACAAGCGTCAGGGCATTGAGACCATCATCTGTCTCGACATCTCCAACTCGATGTTGGCAGAGGATGTGGCGCCTTCGCGACTCGACAAGAGCAAGATGCTGGTGGAGAACCTGGTCGACAAGTTCACCAACGACAAGATAGGTCTCATCGTCTTTGCTGGCGATGCCTTCGTGCAGTTGCCTATCACCAGCGACTACGTGTCTGCCAAGATGTTCCTGCAGAACACCACACCAGCCCTCATCCAGACCCAGGGCACCAACTTTGCTGCAGCCATCGACCTGGCCACCAAGAGCTTCACCCAGCAAGACCATGTGGGACGCGCCATCATCGTCATTACCGATGGCGAGAACCATGAGCCGGGAGCCGAGGATGCTGTCAAGGCAGCCAAGAATAAAGGCATCAATGTCTTCATTCTGGGAATAGGAAGCACCAAGGGAGCCCCCATTCCTATGGGCGACGGCTCTTATCTCAAAGACCGTACGGGCAACACCGTGATGACTGCCCTCAACGAGCAGATGTGCCGACAGTTAGCACAGGCTGGCAGTGGACAGTATATTCACGTCGACAACACCAGCGATGCGGAGCAGGCACTCAACGACGACCTCTCCAAGTTGCAGAAGGGCGAGACCGACACCGTCATCTATAGCGAGTACGACGAGCAGTTCCAGGCTGTAGGCATCCTGGTCATCCTCCTGCTCATCCTCGACATCTGTATGCTCGAGGTGAAGAATCCGCTTCTCCGCAACGTGAAGTTCTTTACACATTAAATATTAATCGAAATGTATCTAACTTATCATATCATACCGACCCTGCGACTGCGCAGGCTGTGCTTGCTGTTGGGGCTGCTCCTCGTCAGTACAGTTGCAGCACTGGCACAGAACGACCGCACCTTCATCCGTCAGGGCAACCGCCAGTACAGGGCACGCAAATGGACGGCTGCCGAGGTGCAGTATCGCAAGGCGATAGCCCGCAATGCCAACAATCCACAGGCGGTCTACAACCTGGGCTGTGCGCTCATGATGCAGCAGAAAGACTCGCTCGCCATGCAGCAGTTTGCCAAGTCTGCCGACTTGCAGACCACCAACAAGATACGCCGCGCCAAGAGTTTCCACAACATGGGCGTCATCATGCAGAACCATCAGGAGTTTGCCAAGGCGATAGAATGTTACAAGATGGCGCTGCGCAACAATCCTCAGGACAACGAGACCCGCTACAACCTGGCGCTCTGCAAGCATCAGCTGAAGAATCAGAAGAACCGGCAGAACCAAAACAAGAACAAGAGCGGCAACGACAAGAACAACAAGGACAAGCAGAACAAGAAGAATAAGGATCAGAATAAGGATCAGAACAAGAACAAGGATCAGAACAAGGATCAAGACAAACAGAAAAATAATCAAAACAAGGATAAGAACAACCAGTCACAGAAGCCCGAGCAGGACAAGATGAGCCGTGACAATGCCGAGCAGTTGCTCAATGCAGCCGTGCAGCAGGAGAAGGCCACCAAGCAGAAGATGCAGAAGGCGATGAGTCAGCCACGACGCAGGCAGTACGACAAGAACTGGTAAAACAATAAGCAAACATCATTTCATTATGAAGCAAATAGAATGGTACACATTGATGATATTCGTGATGCTGGGCCTGGCGGAGGAAGCCAAGGCGCAGCATGTGGCGGTATCTGCACCAACACATGTTGCTGCTGGCGAGAACTTCAGAGTAGCCTATACGGTCAACGCCCGTGAAGTGGAGGAGTTCCGTATGGGCAATGTGCCCGATGGACTGGAGGTGATAGCCGGACCCTACACCTCTTCGCAGTCGAGCTATCAGGTGGTCAACGGCCACACCAGCTCTTCTTCCTCTTTCACCATCACCTACACGCTCTATGCAGGCAAGGCTGGAACTTACACCATCGGTACCTCGCATGCACTGGTTTATGGCAAGAAGCTCGCAGCCCATCCTGTCAAGATCACCGTCTCGGGCCATGCTCACAACTCTGGCGGAGCACCCAGGATGCACAACGATGATGCCGATGAGCCTCGCATGCGTCAGGCGGGTTCTGCCATCTCGGGCAAAGACCTCTTCATCAAGGTCACTGCCAACAAGAAGCGTGTGCACGAGCAGGAGCCTGTGCTCCTTACCTATAAGGTCTATACACAGGTCGACCTTACCCAGCTCGACGGCAAGATGCCCGATCTGAAGGGCTTCCACTCTCAGGAGGTGCCACAGCCACAGCAGAAAGTGCTTCACAACGAGGTCATCAACGGCCGTCCTTACCGTTGTGTCACCTGGAGTCAGTACGTCATGTATCCTCAGATGACGGGCAAGCTCGAGATTCCTTCCATCACCTTCAAGGGTATCGTGGTTCAGCAGAACCGCAATGTCGACCCCATCGAGGCTTTCTTCAATGGCGGATCGGGTTATGTGGAGGTGCATAAGGCTATCAAGGCGCCTGGCATTACCATTCAGGTGGACCCGCTGCCTGCACGTCCTGCCAACTTCTCGGGTGGAGTAGGCCGCTTCAATATCTCTGCCACGCTCGACAAGAACGACGTGAAGGCTGGCGATCCCATCAACATCCGTGTGGTTGTGGGAGGCATCGGAAACCTGAAACTCCTCAAGCAGCCTGTGCTCAACCTGCCGAAAGACTTCGACCAGTATGACGCCAAGATCACCGACAAGACCAAGCTCACCCAGAACGGTGTGGAGGGCAACATGGTTTACGACTTCCTCGCTGTTCCGCGCAACCCGGGCAAGTACACCATTCCATCGGTAGAGTTCACCTACTACGACACCAAGACCAATGCCTACCGCACCATCAAGACCCAGCCCTTCACCCTCAACGTGGAGCAGGGCGACGGCTCAGACGGTTCGTCGTCGGCCAACTACAGCAATGCCGACAAGGACATTCATGCCCTGAAGTTGGGCAAGAGCAAGCTTTGCGACATCGACGATATGTTCTATGGCAGCTTTGGTTATTGGACGAGTCTGATGGTGCCTCTCATCGCCTTCATCGGTCTGCTCATCGCCTTCCGCCGCCGTGCCATCGAGAATGCCGACATCGTGAAGATGCGTTCCAACAAGGCCAACAAGATAGCCACCAAGCGACTCAAGAAGGCACGCACCCTGATGATGGCCCGCAAGCAGGGCGAGTTCTACGACGAGGTGCTCAGAGCCTTGTGGGGCTACGTCAGCTACAAGCTCAATATGCCTGTCGAACAGCTCTCGCGCGAGAATATTCAAGATAAGCTGTTGGCTCACTCTGTTGATGCCGACACCATAGAGAAGTTTACCCAGGCTCTCGACGAGTGTGAGTTTGAGCGCTATGCTCCTGGCGACCCTGCCGGCAATATGAACAAGACTTTCGATTCAGCCATGACTGCTATTATGGAAATAGAGAATGCCATCAAGGCTGCCCGCAAGCAGGGCAAGAAGACTTCTGCCCGTCAGGGCGACTATACCTTCGGTATGGTGCTGCTGCTCATCTTCATGGGCTTCAGCCTCTCTGCCTCTGCTGTCACCAAGCAGAACGCCGACACCGAGTACACCAAGGGCAACTATCAGCAGGCCATCAAGGACTATGAGGACCTGCTCAAGAACGGTGTTTCGCCCGAGGTCTACTACAACCTCGGCAATGCCTATTATCGCACCGACAACATCACCAAGGCTGTCCTGGCTTACGAACGTGCCCATCTGCTGTCGCCCGGCGACGAGGACATCAACTTCAACCTGCAGTTTGCTCGCAGCAAGACCATCGACAAGATCACTCCTGTCAGCGAGATGTTCTTCGTCACCTGGTACAAGGCGCTGGTCAACTTCACCAGTGTCGACAACTGGGCCAAGACGGGCATCCTGTCCATCATCCTTGCCTTGGTATTGGTGCTGGTCTATCTCTTCGCGCCCCAGTTGCTGTTGCGCAAGGCCGGCTTCTTCGGCGGCATCCTCTTCTTTGTCGTCTTCCTCTTGAGTTCGCTCTTTGCCTATCAGCAGAAACAGATACTCGTCAACCGCACGGGTGCCATCATCGTGGCTCCTACGGTCAATGTCAAGAAGACTCCTTCCCGACAGAGCGCCGACCAGTTTGTCATTCATGAGGGAACGCGTGTCGACATCACCGACCGCTCTATGGATGGCTGGCGTGGCATCCACCTGGCAGATGGAAGAGACGGATGGATAGAAACCAAACAACTGGAGGAAATATGATGTTTGGCTCATGTCTTCTCACCGATCTCGAGGTGCTCCACTTCTTCAATGGAAGCGACAATCTGTTCATCGACCAGTTAGCGCTCGTCCTTACGTCGGGGCTCACCTGGATACCGCTTTATCTCATCCTCTTCTACATCATTGTGCGCAACAATGAGACGATGGCGCAGATTGGTCTGGCGGTAATGGGAGCACTCGTCTGTGTGGCTGTTTCCGAGGGTATCACCGATGGCGTGGTAAAACCCTTGGTGGAACGATGGCGCCCCAACAACGACCCCATCCTGAAATACTCCATTCAGGTGGTGGGCAACCTTCGTGGCAGTGGCTACAGCTTCTTCTCGGCTCATGCTGCCAACACCATGTCGATAGCGATGTTCTTCTCGCTCCTCATGAGGGGCAAGCGCCTCGCCATCGCCCTCTTCTCGTGGTCGCTGCTCAACTGCTGGACACGCCTGTATCTCGGCATGCACTATCCCTCCGACATTCTCTGCGGACTCCTCGTGGGTGCAGTCATCGGTGTCGTGTGCTACATAGGTTATCTGAAACTGTATTACAAGGTGTCACCCCACATCACATATATCTCCGACCAGTACACCCCCACGGGTTACGACCACGACGATATCGACAAGATACTCTGCATCCTGGCTTTCACCCTGGTCTATGCCTTCTTGCGGGCGATAGTCATGGCTGGAGGAGTGTAACATTAAAATTCAACCATAATGGATACAAAACATATAAAAATTAGCGATTACAATTACCCCCTTCCTGATGAGCGCATTGCCAAATTCCCCTTGGCGCAGCGCGACCATTCCAAACTCCTTCTCTACCGTCATGGTGAGGTAGGCGAGGATGTGTTCTACCATTTGCCGGAATACCTGCCCAAGGGCGGACTGATGGTTTACAACAATACCAAGGTGATTCAGGCGCGTCTGCATTTCCGCAAGGAGACGGGTGCCCTGATAGAGGTCTTCCTCATGGAGCCTGCCGATCCTACCGACTATGAGCTTATGTTCCAGACGGCTGGACATTGCTCATGGCTCTGCATGATAGGCAACCTGAAGAAGTGGAAGGAGGGCAGTCTGAAGCGCGATTTCGAGATCAAGGGGCATCAGCTTACACTCTCTGCCACCATGCGCCGTGGCGACGCCTTAGGCTCGGAGGCTGCCTCTTTGGTAGCGAAGGGTGGTGGAACCAACTATTGGGTCGACTTCGACTGGGACAACACGCAGGTCTCCTTTGCCGAGATTCTCGAGACCGTGGGCGAGTTGCCTATTCCGCCTTATCTCAACCGTGCCACCGAGGAGAGCGACAAGACTACCTATCAGACGGTTTACTCGAAGATAAAGGGCAGTGTGGCTGCTCCTACTGCCGGACTTCATTTCACCGATGCCGTGTTGCAGGACATCGACCGCCATGGCATTGAGCGTGAGGAGGTTACCCTTCATGTGGGCGCTGGTACCTTCAAGCCGGTGAAGAGTCTTGAGATAGAGGGCCACCGCATGCACACCGAGTATATCGTGGTGCACCGTCATACGTTGGAGAAGCTCCTGCAGCACCATTGCGAGGTGATTGCTGTGGGTACTACGAGTGTGCGAACCATCGAGAGCCTGTACTATATGGGTGTTCATCTGCTCTCTCATCCCGAGGCGACAGAAGACGATCTGCACGTCAACCAGTGGGATCCTTACGAGTTGTCGGCAGATGGCGGTTTGGTGAATGCCATTCAGCCTTCTCAGGCGATACAGGCCATCATCGACTATCTCGACCGCAATGGTCTGGAGGCTTTGCACACCAGCACGCAGATCATCATTGCCCCCGGCTATCAGTACAAGATAGTGAAGATGCTTATCACCAATTTCCATCAGCCTCAGAGCACTCTTCTCCTCCTCGTCAGTGCCTTCCTCCATGGCGACTGGAAGAAAGTGTACGACTATGCTCTGGCTCACGATTTCCGTTTCCTGAGCTATGGTGATTCTTCGTTGTTGATTCCGTAATTCATTGCGTGGTTAATGACTGAAGTTGATTAAAGGAGATTTCTCTGAGCGAGACAGGGGATCGTGGGAGCGAATGTGACGATTGCCACATTCGCTCCCATGTTTTTTGCATTCGCTCCCACGAATCTCTGTTTCGCTCCCATGAACGTCAGATTCGCTCTGGCAGAATCGTCTGTAATCCTTTAGCAGAGTGGGCTCTTTGCTTCTGTTCTATTTCTACATCTTTGGGCATATGTTTGTTGTTTATTCAAGTTTCGCAAGCTCAGGAGTTAAAGGAGTTATCGCTCCCTACGGTCGCTGAGGAGTTAAGACAACAGTCTTTTTGGCGTAGTTTTTTAAGCAGCAAGACATACGTCTTAACTCCTTAACTTCCTTAACTCCTTTAACTTCCTGATATTAAATATTAAACATTAAACATTTAAAACCATGATCACCATGAAAAAAGAAAATTGGAAAGCAGTCATCAACTTCATCATCACCGTACTCACAGCGATAACCAGCGCTTTTTGCGTCAGCTCCTGTCAGAACCTTTAAAAGGTAAAAGAGTAAAAGGGTAAAAGAGTAAAAAGGTAAAAAAACGAATATCATGAGAGACATCAATCTGATTGTGGTGCATTGCAGCGCCACGAGAGTGAACCAGAACTTCACTGTTGAACAACTGGAAGCCTGTCATAAGGCACGCGGCTTCGACACCATCGGCTATCACTATTACATCACCAAGGACGGCACCCTCTATCCCTGCCGGCCGGAGCGCATCGCAGGGGCTCATGCCCGCCACTACAACGCCCACTCCATAGGTATCTGCTATGAGGGCGGACTCGACGCGAACGGCCATCCCGCCGACACCCGTACCCTGGCACAGAAGGTGACGATGGAGGAACTGCTGCATAGCCTGTGCGTGGATTATCCCGATGCCGAAATCCTGGGCCACCGCGACCTGCCTAATGTCCGAAAGGACTGTCCGTGCTTCGATGTTCGAGACTGGCTCGAAGACATCGACTTCCACATCTAACCTCTATCTACTTCCCCCGCAGCTTTCTCCGCTGTGGGGGATTTTTTATTCTCCTTTTATTGTGAGTAAACTTTTGCAAGTCCAGAAGTTATAGAAGTTTCTTTGGGAGGGAAGTTATAGAAGTTAAAGAAGTTTCTTTGGAAGGGAAGTTATAGAAGTTAAAGAAGTTATCACTCCCTTCGGTCGTTAGAAGTTATAGCCAACAGCCTTTCTTGCTATATCATGGGGAGTTAAAGAAGTTAAGGGACAACAGCCTTGAAGGGAATTTTTAGTGTTTAATGTTAAGCTCACAGAACCAGCACGCCCTGAAGGCCCAAGCTCACGCAAGCAGCACGCCCTGAAGGGGAAGAAGCTCTTAGCCCAGGGCAACGCCCTGGGTTTGTGAGCGTTAGCCTGGCGCCCTGTAAGGGCAAAAGCTTTAAAAAACACCTAATAAAAAATGAAAATTCTTTGCGATATGTAAAGCTTTTGCCCTTACTATTATATTTGCACTTGGAAAAATAAAGAGGTAAAAATCTTTATATCTGCAAACTATTGTTAACTTTGCAGGAAAATAGATAAGTACAATAAAAAAAGAAGGATACTCCATATCCAGCATTAACCCTGTGCCCTTTCTAACATAGTAAAGGCTTAGCCCTGTTTGGGAAACTGGATATTTTCTGAGCAGAAGCTTGAGAGTAAATTAGCCTGCTTGTGTAGAACAAGACAGGACTCGTAGTATAGTTGTAGCCGCTCAGAACGGAGCACCCTTCTTATTAAAAACTTTATTCAATATGCAAATATACGGAATAGATTTGGCAAAAGAGAAATTTGACGTAAGTTTTTTCGACTTGACATCAAAAAAAGTATCAAACCAACCTTCACATAAGGTTGTAAAGAACAATTTTAAGAGTATCGGAAGGTTTTTAGGAACCCTTCCAAGCGATGCTGTATTGGTTGTTGAGCATACCGGAGTTTATGGTGATACTCTCTTAAAGTGCTGCATGGATAGCAATGTGAAGAAATGTCTCCAAGTCATTGACTACTTTGCTGCCAAAGAAGGTGCTGCAATCTTCGAGTGTTGGCTCATAAATGATCACCTCTGCACCCTTTACCTTGATACGCTTCATGATGCCCTGAATGGCAGACTGGCGGAAGTTGTCGGAATTGGATTTCATCGTCAGGCAATAGACACCGATGACGCATGAACTGACTTCGGCACCAAACTGGTTGTTCTCGGTATAGCTATACCAGCCAGCTTTCTGCAATACGGCATCGGCGATATAGTCTTTGCGGGTACGGTTGCTCTCTACGATAGCCTCAATCAGATTCTTGTGTTTTTTCTTTTTTCTAAAATCAACCCGTCCTTTTTTTTATAAAGCTGGCTGCACGCGACAATTTGAAAGTGATCTTTCATTTCGCTCATTGGCACCGCTTTTTCCCATTAAAGAGGCTTTTTTCGAAAACCTACCCGTCCTTCCTTAACCTTAAGGGAGGCTCCACCTCTCTTCTCGGTCTTCTCCCCTCAGGGGAAAAGAGGAAACCGCTCCTCCCTGTCGCTCTTAACCGCTTCGCTATAAGGTTGACGGACCATCAGAGGTCTCGTCAGAGGGGTTATGCGGGATGGGACCGCATGATTATAGTCCATCATTGTGATACGACCTTAACTGCTTAAAGATTTCCTCCAAACAATCAGCTACTCTACTCGCATCCTCCAATTGATCACAAAGATATGTTGCCTGAGGCTCAGGATTGTTGTTACGAATCATCGTCTTTAAAGCTTCAACTATAATCTTCTTTTGAGCAGATTCCTTAATATTTATATTGTACATCATAATAGTTATCGATTTTATGAATTTACACTATCTGTATAGTAAGTAAGTGTTTCGTAAGTATCCGCTCAACGCCGTATTGCATATTTCAAAATAATATTGTAACTTCGCACGGCGGTATCATTTTTCTAATTTTGAGACAAGAATACAAAGTTTAGCCCTCCATCAGCTCAAGCTAATGGAGGCTATACCTTAATTTGACTAAATTTGAAATTCATTTTTATTGTTCCTCATCTTCCCAGAACTCAGGAAGAAGAGTATAATACTTATCCTCAGGCGTAGAATCTATGTGCTCCAACACATAACAAAGCCAACGCTCAGGATTTTTATCTAGCACCTTGCATGCTCCAAACAAGGAGTACATCATTGCTGCACGCTTACAGGCATCCAAGTCACGGCAGAACAAATAAGCCTTCTTACCCATCACCATGTCACGGATCAGGCGTTCGGTATCATTATTGTCCAAAGGCATATCTGGGATGTCAATATAATTGGTCAGCTTATCATAGATGGTTTCACGTTCTTCCTTACTAAAGACTACTCACTCACGCTTTTGAGTAAATATCATTCTGACAAGAGAGGCTATCTGTTCGGTCTTAGCTCCGCTTTTTTGTCTACATCAGACTCACGCATATCCTTCGCCTCATTATCACCGATTACAACCTCGGCGAACTTTGGCTTACTGTTTAATTGTTTCTTGCCTTGTACCATAATTTGAATAATTTAAAATCACGGTGCAAAGGTACGAAACTTTATCTAGGCACACAATACGGCTTTCACCGAATACTTACCTCCTTTATTGTTTGGCCTAACCTGCGGATTCGAACCGCAGATAAGCTATCCATGCGTTAGGCTGATGCTGACCAAGCTATTATTGGTAACATCTTCTCATCATCATACTATTCTTCAGGCTTATTTTCTGCTAAAAACTAACAGATATCATGCTCAGAAGTTGTAATAGGTGACTAAAAGAATTCATACTATGTGGAAAAAGAAGCAAATGTACTTATCCACATTACCATTTTAAATGCTAAAGCCATCATCCTTGGCTTTAGCTACAAGCAAAATTTACTCATATCTAATTATTTATTAAATTTATAGTTTAATAATTCTCCTTGCCAAGCTCGGAGATTTTTCATCTTACAAATCATTCTTTCTCAGGAGTTTGCTCTAACTTTAGTCTTATATCAATTATTCTTGTATAAAATAGCAAAAACAATCCTACCAGACTAAATAACACCCCTGTTAGAATAAATGCTACTTGCTCGGGATTTCTTTCAAAAATATATTTTATATCATCATAAAATAAACTTAAAAAAGATAATATTAAACCTAAACATATATACATATAAGCACAATACTTCAAGATTAAAGTCTTTCTTCTATTACGATTATTTACTTTATACACCCAATTTTTAGATTCTTCTAATATATCATTGGATGTTATTTCAACCTCATCAATACCAGGATAAGACTTTCTTTTTATAATGTTAACAAGCAAGGCATTCACCTGCTGATCTTTGAATGTTTCTAATTGCTTTTGACCCTTTTCGGTCAACTTAAATGATTTATTCATATTTGTTAAGTGTTCTAATTACAAAACATATTGTAGCTAAAATAAAACATATTAAACATACAAGCAGTCCCCACATTTCTTTTAAATTGCTGGCTCCTACTCCAACCAATATTGCAAATATATATTCTAAAATTTGGAGACACAGGTTCCATTTTTTATGTTGTTGTAAAGGAGCTGCATAAATCCTTTTAACTGCATTATATACATCATCTGCAGAAACCTCTCTTTCATTATTTCTTGCACCCGCATCTGAATATTTTACAGACTTAAGAAATAAATCATCAGAAAAAGCAATGACTAATTCTTTAAATCTTCGTTTACCAGATTGGATAAAGCCAGCAGCATTCAAATTTTGATCTTCAATTATAACGTTTGGCTTAATCAATTTTTCGGCACTTTTATTCATTTCGTTTCAATATTATAAATGAGTAATTATTGAAATTAGTTTCATTAGAATGAAAATTCAAACATAACTCATGCGCCCAAATTTTCTTCCATAAAATGATGCTTACTCTTTCGTACTCTTTAGCATCTAAATTGTTTGAAAGATAAACTGTATTTGGAGCATTGTCTATTTTGTTTTCATTTTGTGCTTTCACCATCAATGTATCACAAAGAGCATTAAAGCAAAAGGAATCATCCTCTATTTGCTCAATTATTCCATTGATAGCTATCTCTAACTCGTCATCTGTATATTTAAAAGTTAGAGGATTATTCGTAAAATACGTAACCTTCATACTATGTATATTTTGAGTTTTAAAATATCAACTTTATATGGTATCATTTGACTTTGTAGGATTACTTTTTAGTAAATCTTGTAAAGCATCTGAAGTAGATTAGTGTTTTACTTCATGCTGAAGAGCTCGTTTTTTGTCAGACATATACATCCAAATACTATAGTCTATTGTTCTTCTTGATACTTGCATAATATCAGCGGCATATTCAACAATCTGTTTAACTTCTTTATAATCTTTATAGATTATTCCTGCAGCTGATACGAATTTATATATATGCCTATCTACAGCAACACTTTCAACACCAAGAAGTTTTAACAAATAATCATAGGTTTTAGCACCTATCCCCCTAATGCTTTTAAAGTTTTCTGAATTTAATTTGCTATTTAATAGATAAATCTTTAATTGACAAGAATTTTGTATGCCTTGAGCCTTACAAAACTCTAGTACTCGAACCATCCTTATTTGCTTTTCACAATCATGCCAATCAAGCACAGTTTCTATAGAATACTTTTGTAATACCGCAGAAAATCTATTAACGGTATAGGCCACAGGATAATCGTTTAACACCTTATATACCCTCGGGGCAACAACATGCTGATAATTTAAACCAGCTTGTAACACTACATCAGTAAGCAATGCCCCCATGTGATTCTTATAGGGACAAACTGGAGCTTCTATCAGTTGGAAGTCTCGTGTATTACAAATATATGTGATAAGGTCACGAACCTTAGCTGCTAAAGGTTTATCCATGATTTATAGATTCTAAACTAAGTTCCCTTAACGCTTTTAATCTATCTACACAATTAGGACATGCCCCACAAGGAATATCAGGAGAAGCCTGACATGAAAAAGTCGCCCCAACTGGTGCTTGTAATTCTATCCCTAATTTCGCAACTTCATATTTTGAAAAATTACGAAAAGGCATTTCTATCTTAACAGATCCATACTCAGACAGTAGTCCTTCTAGTTTATCAAAGAATGCAGAAGAACAATCTATTTCTTTCGCATGGTTACTATTAATGAAAGCAGCATATACCTTGTTTAATCCCAGAGTTTGGGCAAAAGAGGCAGCAACAGTCATTAACAGCACATTACGATATGGTATATATAAATCTTCTGCCTTTATATCATCGTTCCACAAATCAACAGGGCGAATGAATTTGGACTTTGAATACTTGAAGATTGAAGATATATCTATTGTTTCTATTTTGTCTTTGTATTTCTCAGGAACAACTTTTAAAAGTGTACCATACTCTTTGTTAGCGCAATGCTGACCATAGTTGATGAAAAGTGGCACAAACTCCACATTCTGTGCAACAAACTGATACATCAATGTTGTTGAATCCAATCCACCTGATACTAAGACAACTCCCTTTGTTAGTTCTGTTTCCATATTAGTGAAGCATATTTGAATAGTTCTGAAATTATTTGATCTGCATATACAGACACCACATTTGGAATTTCCGTCAGCATACAATTTTCTGCAATAGAGTAAGGATCATATACGAACACGGGCATCCCTCTTTCTGCTGCGACCCCAATTTCAATCAATGTTCCAGGATCATTAAACAAGAGAACTGCAAGCATAATCTGGCAAGAATCTATCAATGCCATGTCTGATTGAAATAGTTTCTGCTTTTCTGTCTTACCAGCTTCTTTCGACATTTGACCATTTTCCTTAATTGGTCTTCGTGGTGTAAAATTATGATATTCTAAAGCTTGACATATAAAGTCAATTGGTTTAGTATCAACAAAGTCAAAATCTGGAGCAGCAATATAAATATTGATTCCTTTTCTGACATCCCAAGGCAAAAATACTCCATCATACTTTTGCTTATCTTCTATTGGTAAGTTCAGATAATGTTGAGCCATTGTCCTAAATTCATCTATGAAAGTCGTTTGTGCATATTCCGCGGCTACATAAGATGCGTTGAGTAGGTTATACTCAAAGGGTGAGCGTTGGTCATATATTGCGACAATCGTATCAAAGACATCTCCAACTCCTACAGAATGCACGACAGGAACCGTCATAGACGCTGTTGGCACAAATTTCTTCATAGCATAATCATAAGCTCTACTACCACCTCTATTTTCTTTCAATACAAATTGCTCACAAATGTTCTGACAGTCATTTACCAATGAATTGATATTAGAATAATCATTCTTGAACAAAGTAGAAGAAGTAGAGAGAAAAAGGGTTCGGAAATGTAATCCTCCAAAGTCGGCTAAACTCTCTACATAATTCGTTACATCCAGGTAGTAATGAGCATGTGTATTATACCTCATTACCATAGACATATCAAAATCTCCAGCGAACAACAATATCTTTTCAAACTTGTCAAGTTTGGCTAATTGCGAATCATCATAAACGACCTCTACGTTTTCATTCAACAAAAAGTTATAACCTTGGTCGCCAACCTCTTGAACTTCCTGAATCAAGACCGTATTTGGTGAATTTGTTACATTCCCCAGTTTTATAACCTCTGTACATCCTATCTCTTTCAGATAATGCTCTATATGACTATCTAAATAAGAAGGAGCAAAATATGCAACGCTATATTCTTCGCCAACAGCATACATACCTCTGGCTGCATGTACTATTCCCCCTAATCTCATCTTTATTACAGGTGTTGCAGCTGACTTTAATGTAACATCATTAAAGATATAGCCTAGTATACAGAACTTACTCATACTGCACTTGGGGTGATATCAACTACAACTGTATTGATAGGAGTCGAACTAGCATTGGAAACAACACCAGAATAAGTGAAGCCTTTCACAATACAGTTGCGCAAGTAATTGTATTTCGTTGGTAAATACCCAATAATGAGTCCATCAATGCTTTTCACAACCAATCTGACCTTGAAGTCAATATTGACTTCAATTCCTACACTTGGGAGTGTTCCCTTTTTACTGTAATACTCACAAGTATCAACATCTTCAATAAGAGTTGAAAAAGCAAGAGCGCACTTGTCTTCGGAATCGTCTGCTCCAGTAATGCCTTTTATTGCTCTTGGAAAATTTTTGTAATCACTAAAATTACCTGTTCCAGTACTTCCCATAATTGTTTATATTTAAATGAATACCTACTTTGTTATTGTCTCTTCATCAACCTAGCTGCAAATTCAAAGAAATCTGCAACGGTCTTGAAATTATCAAACTGCTGGCAATACATACTGGCGTAAGGTTCAGGAAACCTACTGCGTATATCTGCCTTTATCATACTTGCCAAAGCTTCCTTTGTATAGGCTTTCAGCAATTAGTTGTATAGTTCTTCGCTCATAATATTCTCTGTTATTTCAACATCCTTGCAATAAATATTGCCTCATAAACAACGATACAACCATCAAGAACAGCATCTGGAAAAACGAATTCATCGCTATTCGCTTGTTATTAACTGATGTTTGAGACGCATGCTTTAAATAAAAAGAGTTCTACCATCATGTTTCTCTACCCAATGTCTTTCATTTTTGAATCCAAGACCTTTTCGATACTGTTCGTCAAAAATAGAAGCCAAATCAGGACTACAAGCAACAAGATTATCTCCTTGACAAATATCAGAAGTTATATCACCTGTAAGGTATCCTCCACAAATTTGAAGTTCATCAGAGCATAATACATGTCCATGTAAATATTCTCTATCGATTAGAAAATCTATGAAGAACTGAGGCTTTTTGTTCATAGCCTTAAGAGTCCGAAGGAAGACATCTAAATCATCATATTTAATGGCCCAAGGATAACATTCTCCTTCATGCAACTCCAACAAAGAATATAAATCTGCTTGTATTTGACCAAAAGACTTTTGAGTTACAATAATAGAAAAATCTCCATCTTTGTACTTGGTAGTGTCTATTGTGTCAATTATGTTTTTATGTTCATCCTTAATAACCAAAGGAACCTGCTGATAAAACTTTTCTGCAACTCGACATGTTTGCTTATAAGCATAACCTATGCTACGATTGAAATCTTGAAGAATTCGTGTATATGCTCGGTCTGGATCTCTAAACGGCTCATTTATTTTGTAAGCCTTAGATTCTATTATGAAAGCCTTATCTTTCCACAAAATTAAAATATCTTGCTCACAGTTATCTACATAATAACTAGTATAGCATTTTATGTACTTACCAAAGACTGACTTGAATAAGCTGACTATATTATTTTCCAGCAATTTTCCTTTTTCCTTCACATATTTGGTTTGGTTTTTCTCTAACTTGCAACATAATTCTTCCAAAAAAGCCTCAATCGCATGTAAGACTTGCTTTATTTCGAAAACTTGATAAAAACCATCTCCGAGATTCAATATTGGGGAACGATACAGCGGATTATCTGTTGATGTATAATAGAGAAAATCAGAATCTGCCACCTTAAAAGAAAGCACAGACAAAATTTGCTCCACCTTGACCAAAGGCAAATCTTTATCCTCTAAGTCTGATGCTTTGAAGCGATTCTTCATACCATAATCTGCGACAAAAGCATACATGGGAAAATGACTTTTACCCAATATTTTTATCTCTTCTGGAGCCTCATCTACCACACCAAGTTGTAAAGTTGTATATTCTTGCCAATTAGAGCGAATTTGAGATATTTCAAGATTTGTGAAACTATTTAAGTTATCCTCACACCATCTATCTAAATTATCATAGAAATGAAGAAAATCAATAGTCTTTAGCCCAGTTTCAGTTTCGATTATAGCATCTAATTTTTGATATAAATCTGAAATCCAGCTAATAGACTGTTCTTCAAAATTCAGAGGCCCCTGATTAAAATATGACAGAAAAGACGGCATTGCCACTTCTCGTTTTTTCTTCCATTCATTTGTAATCTCTGTTTCTTCTTTTGGTAGGAATATTTTAAAATACTCCGTTTCTATGGCATTTAAGTAATCTACAATATATGTCCAATCTTCTTTAGTATAATTCACTTCCTCGCCACTCTTCGTTGTAGTTACCAACAGACCTGCAAGATAATACAATTGCCTCATTGGAGACGATAACATGCATACTTCATCTTGAGCAAATCCCAATGGAGAATTTTCAATCAATTGGGTAAAATGTCCAAGGATAATTCGCTTATCATATTTTGTCAAGAACTGTTTAAGTTCATTGGACAATCTTTCTAACTCTTTCATATTTAACCAACAGTCTTTTCACATAATAATCTAAGATCTTCTATCCATTTAGGAATATTTCCTGAAAAAGGATTGGATGTATATTCTACAGCTATTAAATCTTTATTATTATCAACAAATGAAGATATTACTTTTTTGTCTTCTGCAACATTTCTGCCTAGAACATTTTGCTTAAGAATGCTATAATCACCTTTTATTCTACTGTTCTTCACACCATTATTAAAAATGTAATGAGAAAAAACATCTTTTTCCTGTTCTGTACCCCTTTCTTGAATTATTTTTTGCAAGCTTTGATAAAACAAAGAAGGCTCTAAAACATCTTCTACTTCTGTTGGATTCTTTTTGTTGTCTGTACATCTTATCAAACATGCAGCCTGCTCTTCCTCTTGGTGAAGACGTCTCATCACTAAAATATTTGACTTAATATCTTCTTCCATACCAATTGTTGGACATGATATATCTGTATCTATCAAACAAATAATTTTTCGTTTATCACCTTTCGTTAACATTTCTCTATCAGAAAGAGGTGTCCACAAATAACTAAAGATTTTCTTTACATTTGAACATCCTCCTACAGGTATTATGTTCAAGTTCAAAGAGGACAGATAATATTCAATATATCTTTTATCTTCATATCCTTCAACTAACACCATTGTCTGAAGTGAATTTCTGAATGCATATAATAAAGATGAAGTCAAATCAAAATAGCCTTTTAGTTGTATATCATTAGGCAAATCGCCTCTCTTTTCGAAATAATTATTAAGAGAACTATATGTAGCTTTATTCAAATCGTCAATATGAATAAGACCTCCGTTCTTCAGTATAGGAAGAGAACCATACCAATGTGTTGTAACAAATATTTGATGGTTGTATTCCAATGCAATTTTACTAATTTTTGAGAACTGGGCATAACATTTTGATACATGCAAAGAACTCTCAGGCTCGTCTATCGCTACGATAAGCTCTCGTGAGGGACTATTCTTTTGTATAAAAGCAGAAATTATATCTATGAGAATGATTCGTTTTTCGCCAGAAGAAAGATCCTCTATCAATTTTTCATCTTTTTTGAAAATTCGTTTGGAATAATATGCTTCTATTATGGTATCAGACACATGACTTGCCTTCAATTTTGAACTTTGTCTGGGTGCAGGTTTGTAACTGTATCCTTCATATTCTTTTTGGATATCCCCTTCCACTGTATTGACATATGCTTCCAATATTTCATTTATCATGTCCAACAAAGACAACTTCTTAACTATGGGGCCATGATTCCTAGAAATTCTTTTCTCATTTAATTTTTTAGAAATTTCATCCTTGATATTTTTATCCATGAGCATTTGCATACTCATATTTTGAAGTCTAACAAAGTTACTTACCGTTGTTTCAACTGGTATATAAATATAAGCATGAAATTCTAAAACTGAATGCAACAATTTATGTAAAGCACCATCAGATGGTTTAGAATCTGTTGTAATTGAATTTTTCACTTGTTTATCAAATGTCAGAAAATTCAATAATTTATTTGTATATGATTTTCCTATAAAAACCAAATAGTTTTCATCTTCAAATTGCTTATGAGTTTTTATTGTTTCAAAAAACGACTCATAGCCTCGATAAGGCACCATCGAAGCAGGATTGAAATTCCAAAAGAAAGTACTTATCTCTTCAAGAATATTTTTTTCCTTAGAATCCAAAATCAGATTCACTCGGTTTTTCTCTAATAAAAACAAAGCCCCTACTTGTGAATCCTCTTTTGACTTCGAATCATTATTTACAATCCAATGGGCATCATTAAATAGTGTATCCAATCCTTCTAGTATTGCACTTTTTCCCACGCCATTATTACCTATGATGAGATTTAAATAGTTTGGCTCATCATTTGAAAAAGGTAAGATATTTATACCCTTATAGCACTTAAAATTTTTAAGTAATGCAGATATTATCATTGTTTTTTATAAAATTTACTCCAACGTAAGTAAGCGGTCACTTTAGGTACGTTAAGCCATAAAATGAATGCTTTTTTATTATCTTTTAAGAAAAATCATTTGATTTTATGCCAAAGCAGTAACTGTTGCCAGCTGCCATCTATGAGCGAGTAAGTCTATCAATTTGTCCTTTGCCGTTTTCTTGATCCTGCGGAACACATCACAAGTCTGTCAGCTGATACGAATTTGAGTTACCTGACATTGTGGTTGTCGGATTATCCTCATCATTTATGCCTCTCAACTGATTTATCTCATTCTGCTTAGCTACCAAACGAGCATTGAAATCAGAAGTAAGTTTCTCCAACTCACTTGCATATGTTTCCTTTAGCTTTTGTTCACGTGCCTCAAACTCAGCGCGCACACCCGCAACTACAGCTTCACGAATAGAGTCTGAAAGATTAACCTCTCCATTGCCAGTCACGAATGCTACAAGTTTTTGCATCATGTCATTCAACTGATCTACCTTCTCACAAAGCTGCTTGTTCAGGTTAGAAACCATAGCTTCAAGCTCCACCACCCGTTTATCACGAGCCTAAAGTTTCTTGCGGAGCAACCTGTTGTCAGCTGCCTCGCTATGCGCTTGCGCACTTATAGCCTGTATGGATTTCTCTTCTGATTTCATACTACAAAGATACTAAAAATATTTGAGATAACAAAATTATAAAGCATTGAATATCAATATATTATGTTAAACATTGTATGTCAAATAGCTTCTTTCAAGAGTTCTTTTTCATCTATTTTTCCTTGGGCAGACTCTTCAATATCCATACCCAATTCTTCGTCATTTTCATCATTCAGGTCGTTAAAAGCAACCTTACGGTCTTTTAGAACGATTCCTTCAACCAGATACACAAAGCTCTCCCATGAGATATGATAGCATCCCTTTTTCTCATCGAAGACTGGTTCGACGAAATGGTTGGAATGAAGGATCTTTTCGGTAAGAATCTCGCCTTGATGATGAAAATAATAGATTCGAACACGATGACTGTCCTTTGACAGGAAGATATAGATATCTCCATTGGTTGGATCACGATGGAGTTGACTCTTGATATAATTGCGCAAACCAGCATGACGATAACGCAAGGTTACGGGTTCACTGCACAGATAATAATTAAAACCACTTGATAAACTCAGCATAGTGTTCCCTCCATTTCCTTGATCAATGCGACCAAAGCTGTCTTGGAACAGCTACCTATATGCAAGCTAATCTTACTACCAAAGTTCAATTCGATATCATCAAACAACAAATCTACATCTTGCTCAACAGGTAAAGCTGCTGGTTCTATCGTGACAGAATCTGCAGGTTCTACGACCAGTGGATGCAAGCCCTGCTCTTTATCTGAACTCACAGGCGTGGCACTTGGCTTGCGATAAGAATCACTACGCAAACAATGAAGCATCTTGGTATAGCTTACTTTTTGTTCTTTACAGAACCCATGAAGGTTCTTGCTCTTGTACTCGGTTCGAAACTTACGAACCATTGAGGCATAGTACTTGCCTTCTTCGTTTATATTCATTTTGTCCCAAATTTAAAATTCGGGGCAAAGGTATATATTTTTATTAACGTACGCAAGACGACCCTAAGTGACTGCTTACCACCTATAATTGCACAGATGTAGCCTTCAATGAAGGCCGTTATGTAATCTTGCTTATGTTTTACTGTATCATTCATTTTACAAAAGAATACCAAGATGATTTTAATACTTATCACAAATCAAAATTCAATGGAGTATGATGTGGATCTATAATATTATCATAGAAAACCAAAATACCTTTTTCTTGCAATTTGATCATCATTGATTCATCAATATTTGGGTGCATACTATATTTTGTATCCTCTGAATTTGAGTAGGGAAAAGTTTCACATTTTGAATTCTGCCAATAATCAAAATCTTTAGATACCGATAAAACCTGAGTTAAATCTTTATCTATAAAAACTAATCCTTCTGAATTAAACAACTCTTTCTTTTTATCTTCAATATCAAACCAAACATCCCCTCTTTTCCGAGATCTTTCATTAGGAATAATTGTGTGTCCTAAATAACTTGATTTATTTTTTGATTTGATTAATTTTATCAAAATTTCATTCCAAAAAGATTTTATGTCTATACTTTCGGAAGAATACAAATTCACATTACCGATATGCTTCGTATTAAGGAATTTATGTATATGAGGGATGTTCTCTTTGTCCAAGATACCATCTATTGTTTTTTTGGAATTCTTGTAAGCGTTATAATATTGATTATCATTAGTCAATATTACACAAAAGTCTAAATAGTCTTCAGGAGTTGGTAGAACACATGAAACCAGTACCATACTATCTTCTCGTGAAATTTTTGTTTCAAGAACTATTTCACAAGCTGTATGAACTAATTTTTCATGAAGAACATGATCGTCAAAATCAATATGAAGTTGATTCTTCAATTTTACGATATCATCCTTGATAACATTCCCAATATCTTCTTTGTAGTCCAAATAATCAAAACCTGAGTCTTTCCAATTTTTCGTCCCATAGTTCTTTGCATTTGTAACTTTGTGGAATTTTTGTTTTAGGCAATTCCAAAAGCTATTCTTTTCTTTCAAAAAATCCTTTGGTGGGTATTTTCCATGAGCTATTCTGAAGAACTCATTTCGCTTTCTCACCTCTGTAAACTCAAACTCTACATAGTGAGATGAATGCAATGTTACAAAATCAGAATTAGCCAAGAATTCCAAACTATCTACCAACTTTTTATTTTCTCCTTGAATATAATCTACGAGAATATTAGTATCCAAGAAGAAATCTATCTTGAAACATTTGTCTATAATTGTCTTCATGTCAGAAATTAATTTTCCCCTTAAATACTTCCTTCGCAAAATCAACTGTGATAGTTTGACCTTTAGTCAATTCTTCTGATGCTCTTTGCAAAAGCGTATAACAAGACTGTACTATAAAACGTGGCGAACCTTGCAGCGTAGTTTCCTTTACTGTAAGAAGAAGATTTATCACTTCATCCGTAAACGGCTTTATTGATCTTTCGTGACCTTTTTCTGACTCAACTCTTGCTAAAGACAAATAGTTCATAATCATATTTTTAGCAGAATTTGGATTTAAAGGCATTAAGGTTATTGAGCGCTCTCCAATTCTGCTGGCTAAAGGAGCTGAGATTTTCTGTATTCTCTCAAAAGCAGCAGTATTCATGGCAAAAACAGAGCACCAATTTTTTTCACGATCTATTAATGATCGTAGATTTCTTAGGTAACTATCAACATCAGCATCCTTTATTCTACCTCCTGCCAAATCTTCAAATTCATCTACTAATATTATGAAATCTGTAGCACTAAGATATTTCTTAGTTATAGCTACGACTGCTTTTAATAAATAAACTTCTCTTTTCTCCAAACTTTTTATATTACCTGTTATAATATTATCCCAAGACTTAGAAACATTTATATTGTCTGTAACTATATCATAAAAGTATTCCGCCACCGATGAAATTTTGAATTTGAATGCATAACAATCAGTCAGGTATTTCTTAAACAAGACTTCAATTTGCTTTCGATCTGACAAACGAGCTGAGTAACTAATTTTATTAATCAAATATTTATATGACACCGTTAACTGATCCCATGAAAATTCAACATCCTCATTATTTATTGTTTGCTTAAACAAATCAGGAACATTTACTTTCAGAGAATCCAATTCTTTCATCAAAATCTCTTTCTTAGATCTTCCTTCTGGATCTTCATTATCTTTTGTATCCATAAATTCAAGAAAGATTGACCAAAGATACCTTCTAAAGTTTTCAATACCGACTTGTGATATAACATCACCTATTAGTTCAGACAACTTTGTACCAGGATTAGTTTTATTAACATAAAGCTCTAAAGCAGCCAAAGGAGAATAAGAGAGGTTGGAACGTAAAC
>ERZ773202.653-NODE-653-length-29722-cov-4.976944_pt1 | contig 29722 bp, 30 predicted proteins | sample MGYA00580998_ERZ773202 | MGnify/ENA primary metagenome ERZ773202 (study PRJEB29015, sample SAMEA2737803) | human gut metagenome | biome: human gut; feature: human-associated habitat; material: faeces | place: China | collected 2012 ...
CTCAGAAGTAACCTTCAGGTTGTTTACCGTATGCTCCAGACGGTTCTGGGCAGCACCAAGGGTTGCACGGTAAGTAGATACTGTGTCAATTGCAGCATCTATAGATTTCATTGCCTTGAATGCATTAGTTGTGGTATCTACCGCAACATTTTCAAGCTTTAATTCCTTAGCTGTCATAATCTGCTGTCCAACGGTCATTGCATTGGTCGCATCTGCAGTAGCACCGATAAAGAAGGTAAGTGCCTGATTTGCTGCTTTAGGACTTAAAGGTTTCTCACCATTGAACTCTGTCGTCGTAGCGATACGGGTGATTTCCTTGTTCAGTGCATCAATCTCAGCCTTGATGTTTTTTCTTGCAGTTTCGGTATAAGTACCATTTGCTGCCTGGGTAGACAGAGTCTTCATACGCTGAAGCATGGAGTGGGTCTCTGTCATAGCACCTTCTGCTGTCTGGATCAGACCGATCGCATCGTTTGCGTTGTTTACAGCCTGGTTTAAACCATTGATCTGGGAACGCATGGTCTCGGAAATAGCCAGACCTGCTGCGTCATCGCCTGCACGGTTGATCTTGTAACCGGAAGACAGCTTCTCTAAGTTTTTGCTCAGTGCACTCTGGTTGGTACTTAAGTTTCTGTAAGAATTGATCGCTGCAATATTATGCTGAATTACCATAATGAATTCCTCCTTTTATAAAAGAAAATATGGCAGTGGACTCCTTTCCTCTGTCTTCTATTGTCCCAAGGGCCCATTCTGGAACAGCAGAATTTTCTTTCTATATATATATATCGTCTTATGTAAAAAAAACATAAGCCTGTTTTTCATTATTTCTTTCATTTTTATTTTAAAAGTTCAAGTATGGTCTGAGGGAGATTATTTGCATTTGTAAGCATCATATTAGAGGACTGTAGGACGATGTTACTGCTGGTATATTTTGTGATCTCCTCTGCCATATTGGTATCACGGATCTGGCTTTCTGCCGCCTGCATGTTTTCACTTGTAACGCTTAAATTATTGTGGGTGTGATCCAGATGCATATAAGCAGCTCCAAAGGATGCCCTGACCTTAGAAACAGCCTCTATCGCGTTTTCAATGTATTCCACAGATTTTTGTCCCTTTTCTACAGTGGAAAAATTTGTCTTATCCAGCTGTAGTTCCTTGCTTCCTATATAATAGCGTTCTACATCCAGAACTTCTTCAGCCTGAGCTGAACCGCCGATCTGGAGCGGGATCGTATCGTCCAGCTTTGGCGGCTGCCAGAGCGTTGTATCTGTCTTGGCATCTGCCCTGGAAAACAGGGAGATTTCTCCAAATTTAGTGGTAGAACCAATCCTGTCAATCTCCTCAAGGATCTGGTCTTTTTCCATGTTCAAGGTTTCCCTGTTGGATTGATCGTAAGTTCCATTTGCAGATTTTAAAGCCAGAGTCTTCAGTCTCTGGAGCATGGAATGGACCTCTGTCAAAGCGCCATCTCCTACATTGGTAAGTCCGATGCCGTCATCAATGTTTCTCATCGCCTGGTTCAGGCTGTTGATCCTGCTGCGCATACCTTCCGAGATCGCCAGTCCAGCTGCATCATCTCCTGCACGGACGATCCGAAAGCCGGAAGACAGCTTTTCAAGGGACTTTTTCAGCTTTCCTGTTTCGATCCCCTGATTTCTGGCAGCATTTATGGATGCTATATTATTCTGCACCTGCATGATGTTTCACCTTCCTTAAATAACCATTTGTTTTTATTATCGGCAAAATGCCTTACTTTATTGATACCAGGGTCAAAAGACCGGAATTGCGAGAGTGCAAAGCACGCAGCAATCCGGTATCTGTCTGTCAGATCAGCGTACCCGTATCCTTACCCATATTCATCATCATCTGAAGACGGAGAATCTGCACCATATTAGACCAGTCTTCCCCGGAAAGGTTCTCTCCCTTTCCTGCTGCCAGAAGTGTACCAAGGCTGCTTCCTGTAAGGCCACTTCCTATAAGGCTGCTCACTGCTGTACTGCCGGATGTTTTACCATATGTTCCGGTACTCACCGTACGTCCTGCCAGGATCGTATTGTTTCCCGTATAATCTGCCATGATCTTTTTTACATAATTCTGGGTTTCTTTATATGGTGGGATGCCTCCGTATTTGGTCACACTGCCCGGTCCAGCGTTATAGGCTGCCAGTGCAAGGCTTACGTCTCCTCCGAACCGGTTCAGATTTTGTTTTAAGTATTTTGCCCCTCCAAGGATATTTTGTCTGGCATTGTAAGGATCGCTTACTCCAAGAGAACGGGCTGTTCCCGGCATCAGCTGCATCACGCCCATAGCCCCTGCTTTGGATACAGCCTTTGGATTAAACCCTGACTCCGCCTTTGCCACCGCCCTGAGAAGTTTAGAAGGGATCTGATATAAAGCAGAAGCTTCTTCGAAAATAGAATCCATATCTTCTTTTATGGCATTCAGCCCATTTTTCAGTATCCCCTGAAATTCCTGGACCGGTGTTGTCTTCTGTGTCTGATCTGCTGCCTGTGCAGCTAACTTTACTCCATCTCCTGTTATCGGTGCTAAACTCATATTTCTTACTCCTTTCGGCCTGCGCCGTCTGCTCCAAGGTACCAGCCGTCCTGAGAACGGTTTACTGCCATAGATCCATCGTTATTTAAATAATACCAGATATTTTTATCATAAAACCAGCCGGTCTTCATATCCCCATCCGGGTTTAAGTAATACCATGTTCCATTTCCAGTATCCACCCAGCCGGTCTTCATACAGCCATTTCCATCGAAATAATACCATTTTCCACCATACAGGAACCATCCCCTGGTACGGTTTCCTTCAGCGTTAAAGTAGTACCATATACCTCCCACCAGCTTCCAGGTATTGACTGCCAGAGTACCATCCGGCATAACAAAGTTGTCTCCCTTTAGAGAACCTGCTACGCCGGGACCAGTACTGCTGCTCTGGGAAGTTGCTGCATGTTTTTTTTCTTTCTCCTCTTCCTCACTGTCATCTATATCCTGTTCCTGTGATGTAACAAATTCCCCTTCTTTTAAGTATTTTTTCTGTTCTGCTGTAACCGGGACCGCTTTTACCTGATAATAGTAGATCTTGTCCGGATCTGTCATGTACTCCTTTAAGCTGACAGAGTTACCTGTAACTGTCATCCGTTTCACCACTTTATCATTTCCATATAAAGTCAGGGTATAGCCCGGAGCATAGTCTACCTTCTTCCACACTGCCTTTTCTGAGTCAAGTGAACTCCAGCCTGCTAAAGCTGTGTCACCCAGAACAGTGACCGGCGTATAGTCCACTTTTACCTGCATGGTGGTATTATCCAGGGCTTTCGCCGATACAAAATCCGCCCCGGTCACACGGCATTTGGATCGTCCAAGGGACACAGGAAAATACTTTCCCTGTGCAGCATCCACAGTGATCTCCATCCGTACCTTTTTACCAGGTTTCCAGTTTTCATATTCTGTTTTGTAATAAATATCCCCAATGGATACCCCTGATCCGCTGATGGTGATCTGGGGCTGTGGTATTTCCTCCGGATCTCCAAAAGTGGTGTCAAATTTAATACTCATGGTCTCGATGATGCTGCTCTCTGCCCCATAAGCTGTATACATATGAAAGATTCCCCCCGGTAAAGACTGTAAGCTTCCTGTTCCAAGCAGCAGTCCTGTTCCGGCACAAAGGAGTATTTTTCTGATCATTTTCATATCCATTCCTCACATATCTTTACCTGTACCAGATCCCGTCCTCATTAACATAGAATCCATTGATATACTGGTTTTTTGCCATTTCACCTGAATCCGGCCAAAAATAATACCAATTCCCGTCAATCTGATACCAGCCGGTAGCCATAACTCCGTCAGCATCCAGGAAATAAGTTTTCCCTTCCCGGATCATCCAGCCGGTAAGCATAGCTCCCTGAAGGCTGTTGTCAAGTGTGTTTAAGTAATACCAGGAACCATTCTGTTCCAGCCAGCCGGTATATAAGGATCCGTCTTCTCTGAAAAAGTAATAATCCGCCCCTATGATCTTCCAGCCTCCATAAGCCATGGTTCCCTGTGTATGCCCATTTTCCGTTAATGGCCAGAAATAATACCACTGTCCATTGATCTTTGCCCATCCGACCGCCATTTCCCCGGTATCATACAGGTAATACCAGTCATTTGCTACCTTCTGCCAGCCGGTAAGCATCGTGCCATTAACATCAAAATAATACCAGTATCCGTTGACCGACTGCCATGCACCCCGACATATAGAGCCATCCGGAAATCTGTAATTCCATACATTGTCTTTTTTTACCCAGCCTACTGTATCTGTGGTTCCGGACTTTGCCGAAGGATTTTTTGACTGCTGTCCTTTACCATCTGATACATACCGGTCTGTAATGGAAAGCTCCCCGGATTCTATCCATTCACTTTTTCCACCATATTTTTTTTGTGAATCCGTTCCCGGTACCGTGCGCACCTTAAAGGTATACTCTCCTGTTTTTGTCATATATGGATAAAAATTATACTGGACTGCACTGGTCTGGGAGACGCTGTAAACTTTCGATTTTCCTCTGTAAAGCTGTACCTCGTAATAACCGGAGGTGTTATCCGGCTTTTCCCATTTAGCCTGTCCCAGGCTTTTTTCATTCCACCAGGCATCTTCCGGAGCAGCATAGTCTCCTTTGATCCCGTTTACCCGCAGGGTAACTACAAGATCATCCCCGTCTCTCCTGGCAGACACAAAGGTTCCCCCGCTGATCTTTACATTGGCTTTTTTATAGCTGGAAACAAAATAATCTTCGCTGACATCTTCCGGTTCCAGGGTGACTTTCATCTGAGGCTCTTCAGCAGCTTTCAGTTCATTGGAGCTTTTATCCGTCCATTCGGCCTCGGAAACGCTGTATTTACCTCCACTTGCATCTACTGCCACTTCTCCATCTGAAACCGTGGTCGTTTCCAGTTTTATATCCGGAAGCTTGCTGCCTGCTTCCAGCTTGGATGTAACACGGATATTTACTGTTTTTATCTCTTTTGCTGCTGCAAAAGCATCTATCTTTCCCCATTGAAACAGCAGGGCTCCTGAAAGGAGGAGCAGAAGCATTTTATGTCTGTGTCTGAACTTTCTGTCAGGTATTTTCGGATTTTGTTTCATTCTCTTTTTCCTCCGATGACGGCACATATCCTAAAAAATAAATGTAGATTTCTATGATCGCCTGATATAATTCTTCCGGCACTGCCGCTCCCAGCTGTAATCTGCTTAAAAGAGTTGCAAGGGAATCATCCTCATAAACAGGAACTCCTGATTTTCTGGCTGCTTCTGTGATCTTTTCTGCCATATATCCCATTCCGGAAGCAACGATCACCGGGGCAGTGTCCTTTTCCGGTGAATATTGAAGCGCAACTGCCTTTTGTTCTAATAACCGCTCAAACGCTGACATTGATTCCATTCTCCTTTTTTCTAATCTTTGGGAAAACATCCAGAAGACGGTAATGAGCTTTTCTTTCCTGTACCTGCATCATTTTCACGCGCATCCCGTTTCTGGTACATATTTCCTGAAGCTTTGCCTGTATCTCTCCGGCACCGGCAGAAAGATTTTTAGGAACTCCCAATTCCATGGATATTTTATGATCCTGGAGATCTGCCAGAAGCTGGAAATCTCCCAATCCCCTGATCTCAAAGTCCACCAGAAGGCGTATTTTCCTGCCTCCATCTTTCTCTTCTTCTTTTTTCTCTGCATCCGGATCGATCCAAAATTCAGATACAGCTTCTTTTCCCTGATATTGAAAAGGAAGGATAAAATGATTGACAGGCATATATACGCTTTCGTTTACCAGCATCCCACGCATCAGCTGGTAAAAATCCTGTACCTGTTCCAGCCCGGCTTCTCCTTTTGCTCCTCTTTCCACAAGTGCGCCAAAGATATCTCCATAAATATTTCCTTTTTTTCCTTCTGAACCGGTAAGTACAGCATACAGTTCTTCAGGCTCTGTTTCAAAAAAACGTTTAAAATCCCTATTAGCTGCCATTTGTTCAAAAAGGCTCCTGAGAAGGACACTGCTTCCGTTTTCATAACGTGCCCCATAAAGGATCAGCTGGATCACGCTGCTTCTTACACTGCCATAATCATGGGTACGGGAAATATATTTTGAAAGAAAGGGGATCAGCTTCTGAAACAGAACCTGGGCATTTTCTTTCGTTTCCCCATTTTCTGCCTTCCAGTCCAGCTGATCCAGAATTGATGCGTATTCCTGTCTTGCAGAGGTGTAAAGCATTCCTTTTATTTCATCGGTCAGTTCCTGCATCTGCCCTAAAAGATGCTCACCACTAGAATAATTATTGAATACCTGAAGGAATTTGAGGGCTGTTTCCTGCAGGCCTCTGTTTCCTTCCTGCTGCAAAAGAGTTCTCAGGTTTTCGAAGAAAGTACCGGAAAATTTTGTCTGTCCCTGCATTTTCAAAAAATCCAGCAGCTGGCCAGGATCTTCAAAACTGGCAGAATCCAGCAGCTGCTGCACCATTTTGCCCAGACCTTCATCACCTTTAGCGATAAAGGCTCCATCCCGGAACAGGATCCGGCCCAGGGAATCCTTTATTTCATTTTCCTGCCCCAGCTTCTGAAGAAAGTCAGTATAATTTCCATTATAATTGCGGACGCTGAAGCCACTTTCATTTTCCTGGTCACCAGCGGTACCGCTTTTCTGTCCATCTGCCCGCACTACACGAGATGGGTCAGAAGGATTCTGGATCTGGGAACTGTTCAGGGCGCTTTGCTGCTCCTGGCCTGTATGGATATTTCTATTATCTATATATGTAGAAGGATCTGTTACCTGTAATATATTAGACATGTTTTATTCCTTTTCTTTTTAATTCTATATATTATACTAATATGAGTTTATCCTGCATACTTCCATATGCATATTTAGTCGTCGTTTTCCCGTTTTTTATAATTATTATTTTTCTTATATTTTCAAGAAAAAAGGCGATAATTTACATAGATTCAGTAAGCATGTGAAAATCACAGGATACTTTTGTGGTCCTGCCGTTTTATTTTAAGGTGAGGAGTAATTGTATGAAAATTCAAGATTCTATCCAGGAGCAAATACACATGGAACATGTATCAATGAGACAAAGCAACATTGCTTTGTCTGATAAAATTTCTGCAAAACCGGCTGATCTTGACCGAGCCAGTTTTGAATACACCGAAGGTATTTCGGCTGATGAAACACTTTTTGCACGATCTCTGGCTCACAGCATTACAGAAGATGTCTGCCGCGAGAAAGGCGTTTCCGTTGAAAAGGCTGCCCAACTGAAAAAACAGGTTGAGGAAGGAACCTACGAACCGGATCCCATGGCCATTGCAAGGGCCATGTATAATCTATGAGGGCGCCTGAAAGCCTGATCCCGGTATTAGAACAGCTGTGTACTGTATTAGAACAGTTATGCCAGGTTGAGGCTGATAAACTAACTGTTATTTCAGCTGATCATCCCGATCAGCTGGAATCTCTTTTAAATGATGAAAACATGCTTTTACTGCAGCTGCGCGGACTAGATAAAAAACGAAGTGATCTTCTTCGCAAGTCGGGTCTTGAGGGCCTTACTTTCCGCCAGATTTTGATGCAGGAGGACAGCGAGGAGGCTGTGGCACTTCTCTCTCCGATCCTGGAACGGTTATCCAGCCAGGCTGAAAAGCTGAAAAAGATAAAAGGTGGCACAGACCGTCTGATCCGGATCCGCATGAAGCAGTTAGAACAGCGCCTTTCCGGTGCGAAGCAGAGCGATCCTCATGTTTATGACAAATATGTCTGATAAAACTGTGGGGACTGCAGGATATTTATATTTTGGAGGTAATAATACTTTATGGTAAGAGCAACTTTTTCCGGTTTTAATACCGCTCTGTCCGCTCTCCAGGCCAACCAGAAACGTCTGGATATTACAGGACAGAATTTGTCAAATATGAATACTGCCGGATATACCAGGCAGCAGTTAGAGGCATCCAGCCTTAATTATACGAATCCTGTTTCCCATTATTCTAATGGGAATGAAACTGCAGTAGGCTTTGGGGTAAGCATGAACCGGGTCTCACAGATCAGAGATCCTTATCTGGATATCCAATACCGCAGCCAGTCTGCTGACTGCAGCTATACCAATCGTTTACAGACTGCCCTTAATTCCCTGTCAAAGGTACTGGACGAAACAACCATTTCCGGCATCCGTCAGGCATTTGATGATGTCCAGTCTACCCTTACAAGCATGCAAGATCCTGCAAAGGTATCCGATCCCATCTATGAAAGTGAGCTGCGAACTAAAATGCAGTCTGTATGTAATCTTTTTAACCAGGCATCCAGACAGATCACACAGGCCGAACAGAATGAATTTCAAAGGCTCACAGGGGAAGGCAGCAGTGAACAGGGCGATGTGCAGAAGATCAATGACATCCTCCGCCAGATCGGTGACCTGAACGTACAGATCAAACGTAACCAGGTTGCCGGTCATCCTTCTCTGGAACTGCAGGATGAACGTAATCTTCTCCTGGATGAGCTTTCCGGTTATATTCCTGTTGAAACCAGATATTACAAGGATGATGCCCATTCCGGGAATAACGCCTATGACTATGATGCAAATGGTGCTGTGATCGGCAAGAAAGATTGGCCTGATGACCTGGAAGTGAGCATGAATTATATTGATGCCCAGGGAAAGAGCCAGAAGCTGATCCTGGTAAACGGATCTGACCTTGGTGCTAACGGTCTCACAAAAAACTACGGTCAGTTAAGTGTGTTAAAAGGCGATCACCAGACAGCTGCTTCTGTTTCTGATCCTGCAAACATTTCCATCAAGTTTGAAAAAGCCCCCAGCTATAAAGGGAATGGACAGGCAGCTGCAGATGTATACGCAGAGTCAAAAGGGATCCATTTTGAAGGCGGCTCTCTTCAGGCAAGCCTGGATATGCTCCAGAAAACAGGTACCGGCAATGTGATAAATGGATCTACTGCTGTGGATGATGTCCGTGGATACCAGTATTACTCAGAAAAACTGAATCAGTTAGCTTCCACTTTCGCAAAATCCATGAATGACATCAACAATGGCAAAAACCACACGGATCAGAATCTTTTATCTAATTCCACCGATGACTCAACAACTGGTATAACAGCCGGAAATATCGGTATCAGCAAAGGCTGGACCAGTGGAACGGTCCATATTTCTACAGACGGCACCAACCGCACAGATACAGTCCTTGATATGATCGCAGCTATGAAGGATACCAAGAAATTGAATGGAAAGACATTTGCTGATTATATGAATAACCTTTCCACCCAGCTGGCATCTGATTCCAGCTCCAACCAGACTGCATTAAAGACGGGCACAACTGTTTTAAACAGTATCCAGGACTCCAGAGAATCTCTTTCCGGTGTCAGCCTGGATGAAGAAGCAACCAATATGATGGCCTACGTTTCAGCCTATAATGCTGCTTCCCGTCTGATGACTGCCCTTGATGAAGTGTTGAATACCCTGATCAGTAATACTGGTGCATAAATATAAGGAGGATTAATAAATTATGAGAGTTGTACGTTCATCTGTTTACCGCAGGTATACTTCTTCTTTAAATGATCTTCAAAGCAATCTGAACAAAAGCATGAACAAGGTTTCTACCGGCGCTGCTTATGAAACAGCTGCTGATAATCCTCTTGCTTATTACCAGGGAAAGAAAATGGATCATTTATATCAGGATGCAAAGAGTAAAAGTTCTATTTTAGGTGATATTAAAAACCGTCTGTACCAGCAGGAGCAGGGCGCAAGGGATATCCAGAAGACTTTAAGCAACAGTAAGACTTCTATGCAGTATCTGCTGGATTCCTCCCACAACAGTTCAAAGACCTCTGTCCAGACAAAAAGGGATGCACTTCTCCAGGATGTACAGAGCATGGTCAGCAATCTGAACAGCCAGTATCAGGATTTTTATATTTACGGCGGAAATGATATTACAACAGCTCCGTTTTCTTTAAGCGGAGATGGAAAAACCCTTACTTATACCCATAAGTATTCAGACGGTACCACAAAGACGGTCAATATGACCATGGCATATGATAAAAATACAAATACTTACAGTTATGATTTAGGCCCTAACCCTGATGATGCCCTGAACAACCTTGTGACAGCTATGAGAGAACAAGGCCGGGTAGATATCGGTTATGGCGATATTTCCAACCGCCAGTCTCTTTTAGATACCTATACAGGAGGACTGAATATGCTTACGGGGCTTACTTCAGATTCCTTAAATGCCATGTCTGATGCGGATGCAAAGAAAGCGGTCAAAGCTGCCCTGGAAACCACTCCTGTGGCACTTCTCAGCCGTTCGGTTATGGCCTGTGATAATTATATCAATGATACTACGACCATTGATCAATTTACAGATACTATGGGCAGTGTACTTAAAGATGCAGCTAATACAGAGCATACCATCAGCACCGTTTACAGCGACCTTGGCAATAAATATTCCCTGGTAGAAACTACAAAAACCCGTCTTGATACTTTAAGCGACAACCTGACAGAGGAATACAAAGACATTCTCGGAGCTGATCCTTATGAGGCCATTACAGAAATGTTCTCTTACCAGTACTCCTATTCTGCTGCTTTAAAAATGGGGTCAAACCTGATGCAGTCATCTCTTTTTGATTTTATAAAATGATACCGGTACATTGTTTACAAAAAACAAGCAAAAAATAACTTTCTATTTTCAGGTCTGAAGAAGGTGAAAATGTATGAAACCTGTGATTGAAGCAAATTTTAAACCTTTTGAATCTGTCCGTTTCCGTCAAAATGCCAGGCTGGTTTCAAAGGACCAGCTGGCAGCAAGACAGCATCAGGCGATTTCCCAATACCGCCTGAAAGTACGTCAGGCTCAAAATTACGGGATCAGTTCTCCGGAAAGCATGACCTGTATCCAGGATATCAGACAAGCTTTTGATCTCCAGGATACTGTGCAAAGAGTACATGGCGCAGCAAACGTCTCTGGATCAGGAAACAGCTTTGGTGATCCATTTTCTGGAAGCCCTGACAATAATGGGTTGTATACCCTTCAGAGAGGTGAATTTGAATTTCGTGTGGCATCTGGCAATCTGGAATACGTACCAGCCCTGGAAATGACCATCATAACCTCTTATCCAAAAGTAGAGTTTGTGTATACCGGCACCCCCAATTATGTTCCACCAAAAAAAGAGCCGGATTCCCCTGCTCTTAATGTTACCATATAAAAACTGACCCCCGGAGGCTTATGCAATCATGAAGATTGATACAAAATATTACGGCGAAATTGATTATACAAAAGATGAACTGGTTGTATTTCCAGATGGTTTATTTGGTTTTTCCCAGTACCATGACTATCTTCCCCTCGCTATGGAGGAAGATGACAGCTCCCTGCTGATATTGCAGTCTGTAGACGAACCTTATGTAGCCTTTTTTCTCATCGATGCAGCAGCACTCTTTCCTTCTTATTCACCGGTTCTTCTACCGGAAGAATTATCCTTTCTGGAAGTAAATTCCAGTGATGAATTGTCTTATTATGCCATATGTACTGTAAAGAAGGATTATCTGGATGGAACCGTCAACTTGAAATGTCCTCTTGCCATTAATCCGGATACCCGCAAAGGGATCCAGGTGATCTTATCCAACGCTGACTATGATTACCGCCATACCTTACGTTCTCTTCTTGGTAAAGAGATAAAGGAACAGGACACTAAAAAGGAGATAAATAGCCATGCTGATACTGAAACGTAAAAAAAATGACAGTATCCTGATCGGGAATGACATACGCATCACTGTACTTGACTGCGACAATGGATCTGTCAGCCTGGCTATAAATGCCCCGAAGCATATTTCTATTTTGCGGGAAGAATTGACAGAAGCAGAACGCAGCAACCTGGATGCCTTATTATCTGATACAGATTCACTGCGCTCTATTGAAAAAGGACTGAATTCTTATATGAAGAAATAGACCATAAGCTTAATGACCCGCAAACCGGTGAATACTGATAAAATGACTCTTATCGGCTAAACCAAATATCATATAGCTCTTTCAGCTGCCGGCGTACGAGAGAAAAAAACTCTCTCAGACGCCGGTAAAATAATGCTCTTTTTTCCATGCGGTTTTCCCACTCTTCTTCTTTCAATATGTCTGATCTAAGATCCAGCGCCTGTTCATCTGTTTCCGGCCCAAATTTCCCCGTCATGCCATAGAATACATTTTTCTCCAGTATATCAAATACCTGGAGTTCTTCTTCCTTTGTCTCGATGCTGGCACATTCTTCCCGTGTTCCAAACCACATATAGCTTAAATGCAGAAGCTTCTGCGCCAGTATATTTACTTTAAATTCCTTTAACCGGTCCTCAAGATCCTGAAGCTGGTTTTCTGCTGCTGTTTTTCTGTAAAATACATATAAGTCTGCCAGGTGGCGTATCTGCAGATGTCCTGTTACATATAGGTAAGAAGACTGCACCATAAGGTATACCAGCTGGTCTATGGCATTCCATTCATAAATGTAGTTTTCATTTTCTTTCAGGAAAGCACGCTGGATCAGCTTTTCCATCCCCCTCTGGTATACCTGGGTTTTAAAAGGAAAGGTATCATAGATTTCAACAGAAAAGCGGCCTGGTATACGCATCTTTTCACCCACTCCCGGATAAAGAGTATCCGTTTCGTAGCCTATATTGACCAGATAGCCTTTTGCAAAAAGATAATCTTCCGGGTCAAGAAAAAAAAGCTTCAGAGAGCTTTCCCCCGCCATTTCCTCTCTTGGATACAGCTGTCTGCGGCTGCTGGAGGAAAGGACAAGTACCGGGATTTTTTTTAATTCCAGAAGGACCAGTATCTCCCGTTCTCCTTCTGTGCAGCTTTCGTTGAATTTCAGAATATCACTGTAGCGCTCATAAAAGCGTGTTTTCCACCGTTCCGGTATTTTTTCATTATTTCCCAGGATTGCAAGATAGATCAGGTTTGAAATTTTATTATAATCTGCAACCCGGAACAGCTTTTCCCAGTCCAGATTTCCATGAAGCGGCTTTAAATCATCCTGGCGCATAACAAATGCAGCCATATTTACCAGTATGCGGCCTTCATAAAAGTTTTGATTTTCCATTTAACTTCACCTGTTTTTTGATATTCTTCTGTTAAGTCCCCCATCGATCCTGCGTATCTTATCTAAAAGCTTTTCTGTGCGGCAACGCAGATCCTCAATACGCTTCTCCAGCATTTTTTCCTGCTCTGTCTTTCCCTGAAAACAGCTTTTTACATTCTTTAATGGACCTTTAGCCAGATCTCGTAGATACCGGGCCTGAAGGCTGTTTCCCGCAGTCTGCAGGATGATCTGTTCTTCACAGTCTGCATGGCGCTGCAGCTGTTCTCCCCTCATATCTAAAAGAAGAGAAGCGGAGACTGTGTCGCCGCGCTCCACTGCCTCCGCCAGTTCTTCCGTCAGACTACAAACTTCTCTTAATATATTATATCTCCTTTGAAGATATATCAAAATTGTTTCCAAGTCTGCGCTCATATATTCTCCTTTAACCGAAAACACTTCGTTCTCTCACAATATGCTGATCGCCGGAAATCTTTCCTGCCTGGTTAAATGCATCTCTTAATTCAGAAAGTATGTGGCTGATCCTTGGAATCTCTTCTGCCCTGCGTTCCCTTCCTGCTTTAACACGGCTGATATCATAGATCAGGTACTCATAGATACGTTTCAGATCCTTGCTGATGGGATACTGCATATCCAGTATCTGTATTAAATACCGGACGATCCGTCCTGCTTTTTCGAGACATTCTTCAAAAGTCTCATATTTTTTATCCTCAAGTGCGATTTGTGCCATTTTCAGACGCTTCACTGCTTCATCATACAATAAAAGCAACAACTCCAGATTGCTCATAGAATAGATCGTACTTTCCTTGTACTGCTTAAACTTTTCATACATGTTTCCTTACCCCCATCAGCCACCTAACTGTGACAGGTAGCTGGACTGTGAATTCATCTGATTGATCAGCGTTTCCATCTGCGTAAACTGGCTGATATAACGGTCCTGCTCAGTTGACAGCTGGGACTGCAGGTTTGTGATGGTTTCCTGCATATCCTTTAATTCTTTATAAATACTGTTGTTAGTCAGGGTCAGGCTTAGTTTTTCAGATCCTGCCTCCTCAATAAGCACACCATAGGAATTTCCATTCCTGCTTGCATATCTGGTGGCATAAGTAGAAAGAGTACTGTCTATGGTGTTTACAATACCATGCGTGCCTGTGAACAGGTCTGATACCTTTTCCGGATCACTGTCCATGGCAGTTTTAAACTTTTCTTCATCAAATACGATCTTTCCACCTGCTGTGTAATCATCTGAGAAGGAAATTCCGATCTTTTCAAGATCAGCATAAGAAACACCGTTCATCATCATTGAAGAGAAAATACCCTGGGTAGCATTGTCCAGATCTTTTAAAGCGCTGCTGTTGTACAGAATACCCTCTTTTGCCTTATCCTCCCAGTTTTTAATGGAGGTTTCATTCATTTCATTTTTCTGGTCATCTGTCAGAGGCTTATAATTACTGTCCGGCTTGGTTGTTGCCTGGGTGCGGACCTCATCGATCATGGCATTATAAGCTTCAATGAATTTCTTTACAGTCTCTGTCACCTTTTCTGTATCTGCTGAAGCAGTAAAGCTGACGCCTCCTTCAGCAGTGGCAGAGCCTGTATTAAATGTATTAGTGGCTCTAATATCCAGACCGTCAATGGAGAAGGTATTGCTGCTGCTGGTAATGGTGGTCTTTACACCATTATAGAGAATACTCATCTCACCGTCTGTGCCATCTTGGCTTACCCCGCCGAAAATGAGATTTGCTGCATCATCTTCCGCACCAAGGCTGATCTCACGGCCCTCACCTTTTTCATTGGAAGAAAGAACAAATTTATTTTCACTGCCCAGATAGGTGGCAGTTACTCCTGCATCTTTATTATTATTGATCGCAGTAAGCAGTTCGCTAACTGTAGTATCAGCAGTAATGCCTTCTATTTTTGTACCATTGACTGTAAAGTTCTCTAATGCATTGTTTAAGTCTTCTTTTGTCTTGTACTTTTCCAGTCCCAGCTTGCCCCTGTTCTCCCACAGGCTGCTTCCTGTACTGATCTTGTTTGACTGGGTAGATGTGATACCCAGGGCATTCTGAAGTTCCTTTGAGTCTGCGGATATCTGTAATGTCTGTTTGTTGTCTTTTGCAGTGCTGTCTGTTGCAGTGTTGTCTTTTGGAATAGTAAACGTCAGTCTGTGTTCATCATCCTCACCTACAGTAACCTTTCCTGAACCGAAGGCTTTATTCAGTTTTGTCTGTAAGCTAGTCTTAAAATCTGAAAATTCTTTTATCTCTTCCTTATCGCCGATCAGTTCAATATTCTTTGTCTGTCCGCCATAAGAAACAGAAATTGATTTTCCCTTAAGATAGCTGGAAAGGGACTGCTTTGTTATAGCTGCAGCCTCGAATGAAGATGTATGGTCGTTAAATTCCTTAAGTGAAATGCCGTTATCTATATCATCCTGATTCATTTTTTTGTCGGAATTAAAGCCAAGACTCTTTAAAGCAGATGATGTTTCCCTGATCACACAGCTTTTTCCTTTATCGGTAATACTCTCTGGCTGGCTGATGATCTGAAGCTTACCATCTTTCAGTTCAAATTGAATACCGCTCTTCCCATCTTTTCCGAGAAATTCCTGGGAATTAAGGGCTTCATTCAGCTGTATTTTCAGATTTTCTACATCAGCCGTATAATCAATGGTGACTGTCTCTGTTTTTCCACCGTCCACCTTTTTTTCATAACTGGTGGGGAACGTAAAGGTTGCTTCCTCTGTGAATTTCTTATCTGTAATACTGTAGGTTCCAAATGTCAGCTTCGTTCCGGAAAGATTGGAGGTCTTTACTTCTTTATTTTTAAAATCAGACGCGCTGATGCCGCCTAAGGTAATAGGTGAAGCTCCTTTTGCGCCGGAGATCAATGTGGCAGATGTTGCTAATTGGTTTACTCCCAGAACTGATACTCTGGATGCAGTGTCTGCATTTCCTGTCGCTGATATATATTTTGTATAGTCAGAATCTCCCTGTACACTGACCTGGTTTTTTGCAAAGAAATCACTGTTTTTTAAGCTCTTTGTTGCTGAATAGCTAAGGTAATTGTCCTGAAGATCTATGATCTTATTGCTGATAGAACGATATGCATCCCGCTTCCATTCCAGTTTGGTCATAGCCTGTTTCTTGGCTGTGATCTTGGATGTTGTTCTTGCTGTCATCTGTCCGATCAGTGCATCCCTGTCAATACCGGAAGCTAAACCACCAAATCCTCTTAAAGCTGTATTTCCAAGACTGCTGCTTGTACTTGATACACTTGACATATCTGCTGCTCCTTTCAGTCATGTGATGTCGCGGAGTACATAAAATGCGCCGCTTCTGTATACTTTATCCCTGTGATCCTATAGATTCTATATAAATATTTCGGCGCAGCATGAAAATTTATAAGATATGGCGTGGACGTTCTTTTACATCCATACAGGCTCTTATGGACTGACTTAAAACAGCCACACGGAATTTATTGCAGTAATAGGTTAACATCATCGGGACTGCCGTATTATCTGCTACAATATATTTGGGCGGCAGCCTGGTAAGCATCAGCGCTTTTACATCTGCCTGACAGCGGCTGCAGGTACAGGTGCCATTGCTTTTTAAGGCGTCAAGGATCAGTTCCGGAGTAAGGATCTCCTCCATAATGTTTACGACCCGGTAACCTGGACCATCTTCCTGCTTCTGCTCTTCCTGAGATCCCGGCTCTTCCTGAGATCCCGGCTCTTTAGTTTTTTCCTGTACAGGTGTCCCGACCTTTATTTGGGGCTGCTCTTCGGGCTGCTCTGGCTGTTCCTGCGTTTGTTTTGTCTGCTCCTGGGGCTGTTCTGGCTGTTCTTCCTGCTCCCGGGACTGTTCTGCCTGCTCTTCTGCATGTTTTTCTTCCTGTTCTTTTTCCAGCTCACGGATCAGATTCTTCTGGATCTCTTCTGACAGCTTTCCTTCTTCTCTTGGATCAACTACAGTCACATTAGCGGAAGGCACTCTTACCGGTTCTTCAGCAGCTGATCCTTCCTGCTGTGTTTCACCGGAAGCTGAAGAAGACGGCTGTGTTTCGCCAGAAGACGCAACTGGCGGCTGTGAACCTGTGATGAGGTTCAGCACATGTGAGGTTTTATTTGTTTTTTTTGCCATATTATTTCTCCCTGAAACCTATGATCTTTTCTACCTCATCTAAAAACTTTCCATAGTCCTTTACAGCTGATGCTCTCGGACTGTACTCAAAAATACTTTCTCCATGGGCCGGTGCTTCTGCAATAGCCACTCCGGACCTTATTTTTGTGTCAAATACCCGGGTTTCCAGCTGCGCGGCCAGCTGCCCGGCCATTTCCAATACATCCCTGCAAAGACATGTTCTTGGATTAAAGCGGTTTAGCAGGATACCCATGATCTTAAGGCCGGGATTGATCTGTATGCGGACAGATTCTACTGTTTCCTTTAACTGTGACAGACCAACCAGACTGAGGATATCCGATGCCATTGGTATAATAAGATAATCAGAAACTGCATATGCGTTAACTGTGAGAAGATTTAAGGCAGGGGGTGTATCGATCACAATATAGTCATAAAAATCCATAACGGGTTTTAAAACATTTTTTAAAATAGATTCTTTTTCTTCTCCCGGATTATACTCCAGACCACTGCTGCTTAATGTAATATCAGAAGGAAGGATATCGATCCCTTCTGTGCGGCTGATAGCCTTTTGTATGGATACATCTCCTTTTAATACATCCAGTATAGTAGATCCTCCTTCGGTATCCAGACCAAGGCAGAATCCAAGATTTCCCTGTGGATCCAGGTCTATACACAGAACTTTTTTACCTGCCATTGAGAATCCTGCCGCCAGCGCTGCTGATGTTGTGGTCTTTCCCACACCGCCTTTTTGATTTGAAACCGTAATGACCATTTATGTATCTCCTTTTATCCTCTTTTCTGCATACAATGACACAGGTGCCAGCCGTTTTTCTGACACCATGATATCAGAAAAATACACTGTATTATTCGCCAAGGCGTTCCATGGATTCCTCAACCTGTTTTACCAGCTCCTGAATCTCCTGATATACAGCTGCTGACTCATTTGCCATACGGCCGATCTCATCTGCCACGACCCCGAAGCCTACACCTGCTTTTCCTGCGCGTCCTGCTTCAATGGCTGCATTCAGGGAAAGCATTTTTTCCATTGTGGCTGTCTGCTCCAGTCCTTTTGCCTTATATTTGATCTGTCCTACTGCATCCCGTACTTTCTTTTCCTCTTTTGCAAATGCTTCTACGCTGTCTGCATTGCTCTTCCGGTAATAAAGGGCATTCGCCCACAGATTCAGCATCTCAGCTAAAAGCTGTCCACCGGCACTTACTACTTCCTGGCTCGGGGCTGAATCACCCGGGTAATCTCCAAGGACGATACCTCCGATCACTGTACCTGCACGGAATCCTCCTACTGTAAGATCCTGGGTAAACTCACGCAGTTCATTGTGTTTTCCACTGGTATAACGGCTGTAAAAACTGGTAAAGGAGCTTCCTCTTGTAATATATTTTCCTTTCATATCCACTACTGCTGCTGTCATGCCTGTGGCCGTTAAAAACAAATCCTGGATCCTCTGAAGCTCTTTCATATCCAGGATCTGACGGATATCCAGATTTTCTGTACTTTCATCTTTTGTAACGGTATCCATATAGGAAGTTTTCCCTGATACAGCTGATCCTGTTGCCACTTTAGAAGCTGTAACTTCATTTTTGGCTCCATTCTGGATCCACTGGGCCAGCTTGCGGTCTGTTTCCCGGATATGCTTAACCAGCACGCTTACCATATAGTTGATCTCGCCCAGGGAATTGATCGTAGAACCTTCCTGCTCCAGCTTTATAATAGCATCGCCCAGTTTCTGTTTATACCATTCATGAAATTTATGATGTTCTGTATATTCCGGATATTTTGACTGCTTCTGGAGATCCTCCTCATCTGAAAAGTGTTTCGTTACATATTCAACAAGAAATTCTCCCAGACTTGAAAGATTTTCTCTTCCCTTTCCCTTTGAGCATGCATCCAGAAGGGTATTGACTTCGTCAAAAATCTTCCTGTGCTCACTGTCGATCAGTTCATTTCCTGTTACAAGATCTTGTGTTAATACATATTTTTCCATCCTTAGAGTCCTCCTTACTGCTGACTGTGCTGTTTTTTAAAACGGGCAAGCAATTCATCCATTACTGTGATCAGATGCCCGATCTCCGGCTTGGAAAGCTGTTCGTCTGCACCTAATTCTTTCCCCTTCTGCCTCATCTGCTCATTGATCAGGGACGAGAAGATGATAACCGGGATTTTCTTTAAATGTTCGTCATCCTTGATCAGCTTTGTAAGCCTGTGGCCATCCATTTCCGGCATTTCGATATCTGTAATGACCAGATTGACCTTATCATACAGATCAGAATCATTATGTATTTGTGAAAGATAATCCCATGCCTCCTGACCATTGGAAAAATTCTTTATATTGGTAAATCCGGCTCTTTCCAGGGAATCATCGATCATTTTACTTAAAAGAATGGAATCTTCCGCGATCACAATAGGACTGTTGCAGATAGGACGGTCTCCCATCTTATCTACATCTGTCACCTGTATGGTTGTTTCCGGTGCGATCTCTGCCACGATCTTTTCAAAATCCAGGATGATCACCAGCTCTTTTCCGCACTGGGCAATACCGGTAGCAACACTGTCATCTCCATTTGCAATGGTCTTATCTGGCTTCTGTATGTCTTTCCATGAGATCCTACTGATACCTTCGATGCTGTCTACCCGGAAAGCAACGGTCATTTTATTAAAATTTGTTACAATAAACAAATCTCTTGGCCCATTTTCCCGATCATTTCCTGTAAGATATTTTGCCAGGTTGATCACTGTGATCAGCTCATCCCTTGGTTTAAAGATACCTTCTACTGCCGGGTTTGCATGAGGCATCGGTTTTACCTTTTCACTCATGATGATCTCTTGGACTTTTGCTACATTAATGCCATAAAATTCGCCCATAACTGTGAATTTCATTACTTCGATCTCGTTTGTTCCTGATTCTAAAAGAATCCCTTCTTTTTCATTTTTGACCATGATCTTCTCTCCTTTTTTCTGTAAACAGGCATGTCACAGATGGTGACACCACCACAAATGAAAGCCCTGGCTATAGATGGCGTTCCGGTCGTCCCACTGTACGCACGATCACATCGCCTGTTGCAAGATCTAAAAGCATGGTACGGGCATAATTTCCTCCTGTATCCTCTGCTGCGATACAGATTCCTTCCTGGGCCATGACTTTTTTTACACTTTCTGCATTTCTCTGCCCGATATTTCCAAAGCTGCTGTTTCCGCTGATCTCAAACATCTTGGCTCCCCCTGCGATCTTAACTACCATCCGGCTTTTTACCATACCGAATATTTTCAGCTTTCTGAGGGTTTCCCTGATGCCGCTGTCTGCAAATTTAAATGGATTGGAATCCTTTCCTTCAAACTGTGCCGGAAGCATGATGTGCAGAAGTGCTCCCAGACGGGTAACCGGATCATAAAAGGTTATCCCGATACAGGAACCCAAAGCATAGGTTATGATCCTTCCTTCCCCTCTTGAAAACTTCATATCACCGATTCCTACTTTTAATTCTGCGCCTCCGATCATTATGAAACTCCCAATCTCTCTAAAATACCGTTTAGAGAACGAATATCCGGCAGCATGAGCAACCAGTCAGAAAGTGCTTTTCCGCCGATCACAAAATCTGCATTGCAATACATCAGTTTATCTGTTTCATATCCATACTCAGCAATAGGTACCATTAAGATCCCACCCAGCATGTTGATGGTAGCACTTGGAACAGACAGTTCCACCTCTACATTTACAAGTTGTGAAAAAGCATTTATATAAGAACAGATAATGATGTTTCCTACTTCTACCAGTGCTGATCTGGCCATTTCGTCCATATCCAGAAAGGACTTATAACGGCTTCCAAGCAGTTTTTCCAATACCTCATTTGCAAAATCCAGGTCGAAAAGGAACAGCATCAACCCCTCAATATCACCTGACATTTTTACAAGAGCTGCTGCAACAAGCTCCTCCGCATCACCGATCCGGTTCATGGCATCATTGTATCCCAGGATATTCACAGATGGGATCGAGATCCGGACTTCTTTCTGCAGAAGCTTGGAAAGAGCAGTTGCTGCATGACTGGTACCGATACTGCCGATCTCCCGCATTACATCCAGAGCCTGCAGGTCCATATCTTCATATCGCTTTATTTCCATTTTTTACCTTATCCTCTCAGTGAATTGATCGTTCCCTCTATATCATCTGATGTAGTGATCATTTTTACAGCATAGGAAAAGGCTCTCTGGCATTCGATCACATGGACCATTTCTTTTGCCATATCGGTGCCTGAATTCTCCAGTGCCCCTTTTTGCAGGACCGCATCTGATTTTAAAGAAGCTTCCATTCCATCCTGTACTTTATATTCATTATCTCCTACGCTTAAGAGACGGCTGGGATTTGAAAATGTGTATACACTTACCTTAGGAAGGTCAGTATCATTCTCTGTGTCATCTGTATCATCAGTATCGTAGTCATCGTCTTCTGACTCTGATTCCTCCTGCAGCTTTTCTACATCTGTTACTTCCAACTTAAGAGGCTGCTGGTTCTGGTCCAGCACCAGCTTTCCATCTTCTGTTGTAAGATAAAATCCATCTTCACGTTCTCCCCTGTGAAAATGACCGTTTCTTGTATAGGTGATCTCACCTGATGCAGGATCCTGTATCATAAAAAATGCATTAGGCTCCATAATTGCATAATCATATTCTTTTCCGGTCTGAGTAGCACCGGCTATACTAAAATCCGTCCAGGTGCGCTCCACTCTGGCTCCTACACCTGTCTGCAGTTCTGTCTGGGCATTTTCAGAATCATTAAGATTATAGTGGATCAGTTCAGAAAAAGCCGCTGTTTTAGGTTTAAAGCCTGTATTGTTGATATTGGCCAGGTTATTGGATACAACTGACAGTTTTTTTGTAAACTGTCCGGCTCCTGCTGCTCCTGTATAAAATGACATATTCATTTCTTTATCCTCCTTACAGCTTACCGACATCTGACACAGACTTACTCATGATCTGATCATACATTCTCAGTGACTGGGCTGCGCTTTGAAGCGCTCTCTGGGATGACATCATAGCTGTCATCTGCTCCACCATGTCTACATTGGATTTTTCCAGCATTTTCCATTGAACGGTTGTATCTGCAGGCGTTGTTTCTGCCTGTGCAGTAGAGAAAAGTCCATTATCCTCTGCATGAAGCTGCCCCTGATCTGGAAAATCCACTACTTTCAAAGTTCCATAATCCTCTATGGTAACTTCCTGGCTGCCGCTTTCTTCACCATCAGACTGATTTGTAATAGCAGCAGTAATGTGTCCTTTGGAATCAACTGTAAAGTTCTCATTTTTGATCTGGACAGGCTGTCCTTCTTTGTTTAAGACTCTTCCTGCCTGGTTTAAAACCAGATATCCATCTTTATCTACTGAAAATGAACCATTCCTTGTATACCGGATGCCCTGTGATGTCTGGATGCAGAAAAAGCCATTTCCATTTAAGGCAAAGTCATAGATCCCATCTGTCTGTTCCAGACCGCCCTGGTTATAATTGGTATAAACCTGCTTTGCTGTCTTTATTTTTGAAACAGTTGCCAGCTGGGTTGGATTTTCTTTGCTATACTGTCCTGTACGATAAAGCATTTCTTCTTTGAAAGTACTGCTTACCATTGTTTCGTTTTTATATCCAGGAGTCTGGATATTCACCATATTATTGCTGATGGTATTTAAGTTCCTGCTCTGGGTCAGCATGCCTGACGCCAGATTATAAAATCCCTGATACATCTGACTTTATCCCCTTTCCATCTTTTGTTTCTATAAAATGGCGCAGCTTACGCAAGGCGATCGTGTGGATCTGGGATGCTCTGGGCTGGCTGACACCTATGACCCGGCCCACCTGTTCCATTTTCAACCCTTCCATATAATGCAGTGCCAGTGTTTTCTGCTCTTTTTCATTTAGCTGGGCTATGCCTTCCGCCAGCACCCGCATATCCTCTTCCCACAAGCATGCCTCCTCAGGCTGTACCTGGGTATCGTTGTTTGTGATCTGGACTCCATTGGATGTATTCTGGTTTTCCAGTAAAAAATCAAGAGACTGGATATTTCTCCTGTTTTTCATGGAAATGATCCTCTGGCAGCGTTTTTTTTCTATTCCAAGATGCTTGGCCAGTTCATCAACTGTTGGTATTCTTCCTAATTCCCGCTTCATGTCCTCGCATGCAGATTCTATAATCCCCAACTGCTTGTAAAATCCCCGGGGCATCCACTCCTGTTTTCTTACATAATCCAGCATTGCTCCTCTTACCCGCGTTGTAATGTAAGTGGAAAACTTAATGTTTTTATCCGGATCATACATATCGATCCCTTTTATGATCGCCACCACACCCTCATTTACTGCATCTTCCATCTGCATGGTGGTAGAATAAAGATCGTATAACTTTGTTGCCATGGTTCTTGCTATGTACAGATACCTCATGGTGATCTCTTTCTTTATTTCTGGATCTTTCGTTTCTTTATAAAGCGCAAATAACTCCTTTTCTGCTTTTTCTTGATTTTCTACCATAACTTTTCTCACTCCTGTTATCTGCTGTTTATATCATTTGACCGTACACTTATGATCCTTTTTTCATTGTACTTATATTTCCAATTGACTGGATCTGCACATTATTTGCGATCTCATTAAATGAAAGCACCCTGATATTAGGATAAAAGGGTTCTACCAGATGGTAAAAATGAATCCTCATAACCTGTGAAGTCAGGATCACCGGGTTCTGTGATAAACCACTGAACTTTTTTATCTGCTCTGCCAGTTGCCGGATGACATGCTGGAGCATTTCCGGGTTTAATGCCAGATATAAGCCATTTTCCCCTTTTGACAAGGATGCGACCATTTCCCGTTCCAGCTGGGCATCCAGTGTGATCACTTTCATGCATCCATCTGTACAGTACATGCGGGTAATGGTACGTTTAAGAGCTGTCCTGATCTTTTCTACTGTCTGGTCCAGCTCTCTTGGAGGAAGACCTGTTTCTGAAGCTGTCTGCATCAGATTCTCTACAATGGTCTCCAGGTCGCGGATCGGGATTCCTTCTTTTAGAAGGTTTGTAAGAACTCTCTGGAAATAACTGTAGCTGATCATCTGTGGTATTGCCTCTTCCACCAGCTCAGGAGCTGTTTTTTTCAGATTTTCCGTAAGCCTTACCACTTCCTGTCTTGTAAGCAGTTCGTATGAATGCTGCCGGATCACTTCTGAAAGATGCATGAGCAATACAGACAGAGGATCAATGACCGTATAACCATATAATTCAGCTCGATCTCTGTTTTCAGGCTTGATCCACCTGCTGGGTATACCGTATGCCGGTTCAATGGCCTCAATACCTTCAATTTCTTCTTCCACCTTCTCTGGTTCCAGAGCAAGGAAATAATCAATCAGGATCTCTCCTCCTGCAATTTCTTCTCCTTTTATGCGGATACTATACTGACTTGGTCCCAGGGAAGAACTGTCCCGGAGCCGGATGGATGGGATCACAAATCCCATATCCTGGGCATATTGGCGGCGGAATATAACGATCCTGCTGATCAGCCTTCCGCCTACTGACTCATCTGCCAGAGGGATTAGACTATAACCAAACTCGATCTCCACTGGCTCCAGTGTAAGAAGGCTGTATACATTATTTACATCTTTAAAATATTCTTCCTCACTTACTTCCTCTTTTGCAGCAGCTGCCTGAGCCTGTGGGGAATCCTGAAGCTGGGTAGAAGGAGCCATTGCCATTTCTGCCAATGCCTGTGGCTCTTTTTTTATCTTTCCGGAAAGATAAAATCCGCTTCCCATAAGACATGCAGCCACAACCAGAGTCCTTACTGCCGGCATTCCAGGTATCACAGCCATAACCGCCACTGCTGCACCACTAACGATCATAGCATGAGGCTGGGCCAGAAACTGCTTTGATACATCTTCATTTAAGCTGCCTTCTGAAACAGCTCTTGTAACGATCATTCCTGTTGCAGTAGAAATAAGAAGAGCCGGTATCTGGGATACCAGACCATCACCTACTGTCGCAATGGAATAGGTACTCAGCACAGCTGAGATGCTGCTGCCGGACTGTACAATACCGATGATACTGCCGCCGATCAGATTAATGGCAGTTGTGATAAGTGACATAACTGCATCGCCCTTTACAATCTTAGTCGCACCATCCATTGCACCATAAAAATCTGCTTCTCTCTGAACCTTGGCACGCCGTTCCTTTGCCTGTGTTTCATTGATCAGGCCAGAACTAAGGTCTGCATCAATAGCCATCTGTTTTCCCGGCATGGCATCCAGATTAAATCTAGCTGCCACCTCTGCCACTCGTTCTGCACCTTTTGTGATAACAATAAACTGCATCAACACGATGATCAGGAAGATGATCAGACCTACTACTACGTTTCCTCTTAAAACGAAATCACCAAAGGCAGCAATGACACGGCCTGATGAACCTCCCTGAGAAAGGATATTTCTCGTGGTTGAAACATTGATACCCAGACGGAACAGCGTGGTAATAAGCAAAAGAGAGGGGAATATGGAGAATTCCAATGGCTCCCGAATGGTCATGGTTATTACCAGGATCATCATGGAAAGGGACATATTCAATATGATCGCCACATCCACCAGTCCCGCCGGAAGGGGAATGATCAAAAGCAATATGATCGTGATCACAAACATAACCACTGAGTAACTCAATAACCGTTTCATTCGTCCATTAATCTCCAACTATTATTTTTTATCTTTATTTTTCCCGTTGTCCTGTTTATACAGATATACCAGGATTTCCGCTACTGCTGTATAAAATTCTGAGGGGATCGGCCTGTCCAGTTCACAGGAATTGTACATAGCCCGTGCAAGTGGTTTATTTTCAATGGTATAAACATTGTTTTCCTCCCCCACCTTTACGATTCTTAACGCCAGTTCATCTAATCCCTTGGCAAGTACTACCGGAGCATTGTCATGATCAGGATCATATTTTAAAGCAATGGCCACATGGGTAGGATTTCGTATGATCACATCTGCCTGGGGAACCTTCTGCATCATCCGGCTTGATGCCATCTGACGCTGCAGGCTTTTGATCCTGTTTTTAATCTCAGGATTACCTTCTGTCTGTTTATACTCATCTTTTACTTCCTGCTTTGTCATGCGAAGCTCTTTTTCATATTCCCAGCGCTGATACAGATAATCGCCAAAGGCAATGACCGTAAAGGCAATACATACACGTATCAGCAGATCAAAGGTCATTTTCATCATATAAGCCGCAGATGCTGCAGGATTCATATCGATCATTGATGCCATGGGCTGCAGATCCTGCTTCAGTATGTTGTAAAGCAATACCAGCAGCAGGGTTATCTTGATGGAGTTTTTCACCAACTCTACTACATTTTTCATGGAAAACAGACGTTTTATACCTGAAAGAGGATTAAGCCTGTTCCATTTTGGACGTATGGATTTAAAGGATACATTAAAACGTGTCTGTACCCCATGTGACACAACGCCAAGGAAAAGGGCTAAAACCAGCAGGGGAAGCGCACATTTTAAAAACACAGACAGTGTAACAAAAACAAGGCTGGCTGAAAGCATATCTTCTGAGGACCGGGCTGCTCCATCTATGACCCATGTCATATAATTTTTCATCTGTCCATATATAAAAGGAAGCCATATGCGGATCCCGAAAAATATGCCAGCCAGGATTACTACGGTAGATACATCCCTGCTTTGAAAGATATTTCCTTCTTTTCTGGCATCCCGCCGTTTTTTGGCGGTAGGCTGTTCTGTTTTCTCCTGACCACTCTGTCCCATCTTCTGTTACACTCCCTTCAGACTGGTTTCATATTGCTTAAAAGCTTCCACATCATCTGATACATATATGTAAAGATGGTATTTATATAATCTGCCATTGGCGAAAACAACAGAAGCATCATCAAAAGCCCCATTATGATCTTTACCTGGAAATTTACTGTAAAAACATTGATCTGGGGAATGATACGCATCAGGATCCCCATTGCCAGTTCTGTCACAAGCTCAATTGCTATCATTGGAAATGCAAACTGCATACCAGTAAGGATCCCCTGGCAAAATCCATCTGTGATCACATGGACCAGCATGGGATTAAATGTCACTTTTCCAAAAGGGATCAGCTGTACTGACTGGTAAAACAATGCTAACAGCCGTAAATGACTGTTGCTGGCAAAAAAGAGCAGTACCATAAATCCATAATAAATACCGGAACTGACCGTTGACTGGGTTCCATACTGGGGATCATAAACCTGAGCCATGCTAAGTCCCATTGAATAATCCATAATGGAAGAAGCAAACCGGATCGTAAGGAACGCCAGTTCCATTGCAAAGGCTAACACTGCCCCAAGAAAAAGCTCTCCTGCAAGCATCAGGATGTATTCTGCCATTGACTCCGGATATGCCATCTGGGTCTGGTCTGCAGACAGATACAGGAGCAGTGACAGGGCAAAAATAAAATATGCCCTTATTTTTACAGGAAAATTACTTTTTCCAAAAAGGGGATTGAATCCGATGGCTCCGCTCATACGCATCACTGCCATTGAAAATGTGATAAACATAGATCTTTTTTACCCCTTTGCGATCAATTCCACTATGTATTGAAAAAATTCCTGAAGCATAACCAGCATAGAACTTCCTAAAAAACCTAAAAGCACCATAATAGCCAGCAGCTTGGGGACAAATGTCATTGTCTGTTCATTGATCTGTGTGGCTGCCTGAAAAACAGCAATGACCACACCTACGATCATACTGATCAGAAGAAACGGAAGCGACAGCTTCATTGCCAGCTGAAATGCTTCATACATGATATCCAGGATCTGCACTTCTGTCATATTCCCACCTCTTTCCTACCGGAAGCTTTGTACCAGACTGGAAAATAAAAGTTCCCAGCCATTTACTGTAATAAATAAAAGTAACTTAAAGGGAAGAGAGACCATAGTTGGCGGAAGCATTACCATACCCATGGACATAAGGGTGGTAGACACCACTATATCTATAAGCAGGAATGGAAGATAAATCAGAAATCCTGCAAGAAACCCTTTTTTTAATTCGCTGGTCATAAAAGCCGGTACAACAACAGTAAGAGGATATTCTTTCACATCTTTCTTAACTTCCTGTTTTGACATCTGTACAAAATGATCCAGCGTATCCTTCTCTGTATTGCGAAGCATGAATTGCTTCAGTGGATCTGCCATACGGCTTACTGCCTCTTGCTGCGTGATCTCCCCATTTTTATAGGGCTCGTAGGCAACCGTATTGATCTGGCCTATAACCGGGCTCATAATATACAGTGTCAAAAAAAGTGCCATTCCTGTCAGGACAATATTCGGCGGCGTCTGTTGGACTCCCATTGCATTTCGCGTAAAGGAAAGTATGATTATGATACGCATAAAGGAACTCATCATAACCACAATGGAAGGAAGCAATGCTGCAAAGGTAAGCAGCATGATAATATCCAGCGCAGGAACATTTCCTCCATTTAAGCCTGTAATCAGCTCATTCATTCGTTTTCTCCTCCTTAAACCGTTCCAGAACCTGGATCCCCGTCTGACTGGTCCCAAGCAGATATTGGTTTTCATCCAGTTTAAGAAGGATAATGTACTGATCGTTTCCTACTTTTAGTTGTTCCAGTATCCGCACCTTCCCCCCTTTATTTCCATAAGGGGCATTTTTCCCCAGGTACCGGCTTGCCTGCCATGCCAAAAACAAAATGACTACAAAAGCAAGCAGCATACCTGTTGTAGAAACAATATCTGTTATCATATTAAAGGCTCTCCGGATTGATATCCCTGGTTACAATATCAGTAATACGGATACCAAAATTATCCTCTACTACTACAATATCTCCTCTGGCAACACACTGTCCATTTACATACAGGTCTGCCTGTTCTCCTGCCATTTTATCCAGGACCACAAGGGATCCCTGGGTAAACTCCAAAATGTCTTTTACCAGCTTCTTGGTGCGTCCTATCTCCACAGATATCTCCAATGGCACCTTCATAAGCATTTCCTGGTTGGCACTTTCTTCTCCCTTTTCAATTCCGGAAGCTTCAAGACCGGGTGCTTTTGCCGGCCGGATCAGGGCAGGTTCCCTGGATTCCTTTTTCTCATCCTGTTCCCGTTTTTCCATATCCTGCATCAGCTGCATCATCTGCACCTGTGACTGCTGCATCTGATTTAAAAGCTGCAATAAAGCCGGATTCATATCTGTGGAAATGCCAGCCGCCATACCTGCCGGCATCTGGGTATATACAGACTGGGGGGCCGGGGCTGGCTGCGGGGCCGGGGCTGGCTGCGGTTCTGGTACTGGCTGCGGGTCTGGTACAGGCTGCGGGGCCGGGGCTGGCTGCGGTTCTGGCTCAGGCTGCGGGGCCGGGACTGGCTGCAGTTCTGGCTCAGGCTGCGGAACCGGGGCGGCTTCTTCTGCTGCCTTTGATCCTGACTCTTTATTTTCTGCCGGGA